>Ga0209223_10001119_pt1 | contig 29764 bp, 22 predicted proteins | sample COG_06_FD_184750 | JGI IMG/M metagenome (GOLD analysis project Ga0209223, IMG submission 184750) | Pelagic Microbial community sample from North Sea - COGITO 998_met_06 (SPAdes) (version 2) | ecosystem: Environmental > Aquatic > Marine > Neritic zone/Coastal water | place: Helgoland, sampling...
AATCCGGGAACATCTTCAAATACTAATAAGGGAATATTAAATGAATCACAAAAACGCACAAAACGTGCAGCTTTCTTAGAGGATTCAACATCTAATACTCCTGCTAAAAAAGCGGGTTGATTTGCAACAATACCTATGGATCTTCCGGCTAGCCGGGCAAACCCAACTACAATGTTTTCTGCATAATCTTTATGGACTTCCATAAAAGAACCTTCATCAACCGTTCCTTCAATAACCTCTTTTATATCATAAGGAGTACCTGAACTTTCTGGAATAATTTTATCCAAACCTGCTCTCGTTTCATCTTTACCATGCTCGTAATCTACAACAGAAGGTTTCTCTTCGCAATTTTGAGGAACATAAGAAAGTAACCTCTTTAAATGATTAATTGCTTCAATTTCATTTTCACATGAAAAATGCGTTACCCCTGACTTGGTCGAATGCGTTGATGCACCTCCCAATTCTTCTGCCGTAACCACTTCATTGGTCACCGTTTTTACAACGTTTGGACCGGTTACAAACATATAAGAAGTATTCTCTACCATTAATATAAAATCTGTCAGGGCCGGAGAATAAACCGCCCCCCCAGCACAAGGCCCCATAATAGCCGACAACTGCGGAATTACCCCAGAAGATAAAGTATTGCGATAAAAAATATCTGCATATCCTCCAAGAGAAACTACGCCTTCTTGGATACGTGCTCCACCTGAATCATTCAAACCAATAACTGGAGCTCCATTTTCCATAGCAAGATCCATTATTTTACAGATTTTCTCCGCATGAGCCTCGGCCAATGACCCTCCTAGTACCGTAAAATCTTGAGAAAAAGCATAGGTTAATCGTCCATTAATGGTGCCGTAACCAGTAACTACACCATCTCCTAAAAACTTAGTCTTATCCAAACCAAAATTTACAGAACGGTGCATCACCATTGCTCCTATTTCTTCAAATGACCCTTTGTCAAATAAAAAGTGAATTCGCTCCCTAGCTGTTAGCTTTCCTTTTTTATGCTGCGCTTCAATTCTCTTCTCACCTCCACCTAATTTGGAGTCGGCTATCTTTTGTTCCAGAAGGTCTATTTTCTCTTGCATACTTTGGCTTTTGATAATAACATCAAAAATATAAAATGATTAGGGATTTAAGGCACAAAAAAAGGGGAAACCTTAAGATTTCCCCTTTAAATTATTTAGTTGTAAAAGTTATTTTACAAACATTTTCTTTGTGATTGATCCTTCAGTAGATTTTACATTAATCATGTAAAGACCAGCAGCAAGACCATCCATATCAACAAAAGCAACGTTATCGTTAACTTGTTGAGTAGAAATAATAGCTCCAGAAGTAGAAACTACAGTTATTTCACCGTTAGATAATTCTCCATTAATAACTATTTTCACAGAATTATTTGGTTGATTAACGAAATGAATCATTGATTCGATGTTCGCATCTTCAACACCAACATTCCCCATATCTCCTGTTTCTATTCCAGCATCAGGAGTAGCATCAAAAGCATGATCTTTTAAAGTAAAAGAGTCACCGCCTCCATCTAATCTAGCCCAACCATAGTGTGTATTACCACTGTTAGTGAATCTTAAAGCTAAATACTTATCAGTAACACCATTCCAGTTTTCACCGTATGGGAAAGCACCATCTACTTCATAAGACATTGTGTTAGCAGCTGCAACCCAATTAACAGAAGCATCTACCATCATACCAAGGTCTAATGCCAAAGCATAGTTATATCCACTTGGAGCTTCACCACCGATTGCAGATAAAGCTGCGTCAACTGGAACAACACTTAGTATACCGTACTGAGTACCATTTACTAGGGTGTCGGTAGCACTGATTGCAAACTCAAACGTAGCGTCACCATCCATATCAAGTCCGATTTGAACAGTACCTGATGCGTTAACAAAATCTGGATCAACATCAGTGTAAATCACTTGTGCATTCGTTGAACCTACCGCAGCAACAACAGCACCAGCAGCAGAACTATAACGAACTAACTTTTTTTGTAAATCTTTTTTCATATAATATATTTTTCGTTAATTTATCTAACAAATATAATACTATTTGTTAAGATAACAAGGTATGTGAATTAATTACCATTTTTAACTTCATGTCTTTCTATATCCAAGTCAGGCTGTTGATCCAGCCAACTTTCCACAGAATACAAAATATTCTCAAGTGCTCTGTTAGCAGATAAATCATAAACGGGATGACCTCCAATTTTAACAGTATTGTTAGCAATAAATGCTGATGCGTCATCAATCTCAGCAGAAATAATAATTATTTTACTTTCCAAATTTATTGGTAACTGGGTTATCTCAGCCAATGGCAAGAAAATGGTTTTACCAACACACTTCTCTAAATTTAGATCTTTTAGCTGCCGAGATAATACATCTCCATCTTTGTAGTTAACAACTTCTTCATCGCTGTTATCTAGGAAATCAACTAACTGATTGCTAGGCAACCCAGTTATTACTTTAACTTGACCGATTGTCATCTTATCTAGAATATCTTGATAAAACTTTTGTTTCTTTTCGTTTTTTAGCTGAACTTGAATTTCTAATAACCACCTATATGTTTTTTTCAAACTAGGCTTCATAATTATTGCCTGCTCAAAAGCTCCTTCAGCCTGCTTAAACTCACCCATTAAAGCAAGACATTCTCCTAGATTATAATGCGCATATGGGAAATAATAGATGATATCAATAGCTTCTAATAAATGGTTAATTGCCTCTTCATACTTACCTTGTCTTATTTTTATTATACCAATACAATTATGCGCTTTTGCATCTCGAGAATTATACTTTAACGCTTTGTTAAAATTATCTTCTGCAGCATTCAAATCTCCCAGCACTGTAAGTACTTTACCCAATTCTATTAATAAAGGCCCTTGATTGTATTCAATATCATTGGCCTTTCTAAATTCTACCAAAGCTTCAACTGGTTCATTTTTTAGATAATGTAACCTTCCCTTCATGATATGGATAAACTCTTTGGAAACTACCTTAAGATTTTCTACTTTAGAAATAGCAATTTCTGCTTCATCAGCATTTTTTAGTGTTAGGTGTAAATTTACAAGTTCTACCAAATAACGATAATCCGTAGCATTTTCCTCAACAACTTTAATTAGTACCTCAAGTGCTTCGCTATATTTTCGGCCATTTATAAAGGATTTAGCTAGATAAAAATTATTTTCCGTTGCAACCTTCTGACTGAAGTATCCATCTTCAGAGGGAGCGTCTATATAACCTAAATCAATTAGTTGCTGCATTGCTGCTTGGTCTGACATAGGGTCTTCCTTCTCCTCACCAGACAAAGACCCACAATCACCCTCTAACTTTTCCCATGACTCTATGTATTTTAGTTTTGGTGTTTCAATAAATATGTCTGTCAACACCTTACCGTCCATGTCTCTGCCAATAGGCAAATCATACATAGCCAATAGAGTTGGGGTTAAATCCAATATGGTAGAACCATAAACTTTTTCATTTTTCTTGATGTTGGGTCCTCTAGCGGCAAACATACCGAATTGACTATGCTCAATAGCTGGACCGGAAGGAACCTGAGGAACATATCTAGGACGGAGATGATCGGAGTGAAAGCCATGATCAGAAACAATAACGATAGTCGTGTCTTTGTCTGTGAGCTTCATTACACGCTCCAACATCATATCATGAAAACGATAAATGCCGATTACCGCCTGATTAAAAATTTCATAATCTTCATCGCTAACCCAATCCAACTTGGGTGGATAAAATTTCATATAATGGTGCGAAAAATGATCAATAGCATCGTGATACACAGCAGCAAAATCCCAATCTTCTTTTTCAATCAATTCCGTAAAAGCTGCATGCATAGAAGTGCAATGAGCAATTACCCTTGCTATCTGATACAAGCGCTTGTCACTCCTTTTATTGAGGTGAAAAACAGCCGGAACAAACGGCATAATTAAATTACCTGTAATCTCATCTGGATGCACTCTAAGAGCCTTCAACGAATCTATTAATCTTTCAGGATGAATAGTCCCCTCTGGCATTTCCCATTCGTCTTTTGCTACTATTTTTTTATCTTTTCGCTCTTGCTGATATAGATTAGACACCATGCAGCCGTTTATAGGCTCTACAGGGTTACTCGGCCACCAGCCTACCACATTAGATTTAAGACCTGATTGAGAAAACATATTCCAAATGGCCTTTACTTTTCTTGACTTGGATGAAACTGGCCGGATAGACCCTGTCGAAGCTACAGGCTCTACAAAACCAAGGATTCCGTGCTTATAAGGGCGAACACCTGTTGCCATGGATGTCCATAGCATAGGCGACAAAGGTGGATCCAGAGTTGCAATATTTCCACGGACACCTTCTGAAACAAACTTTTTTAAAGTAGGCATATGTCCATCCTTCATTAGCTTATCCATTACTTGCCAATCCGCAGCATCCCAACCAAGAACAACGACTTTATTTTTTTTCATTTGAAGAAGGTTTTTTAGTGATTTTAGCTCCTTTATTGGCTTCTCGCCATAATCTTACTCCTAAAGCTCCTAAAGCTAAAAGTCCCAATGTGCCTCCTGGTGGAACTTTGTAAGGCTTACCTTCAAAAAATATTTTTTCGGAATCTTTATTCTTCATTTCTTTGTCTGTATAATTTAGAATCTATACAAGATGATAGTTCCTCAATGGAAACTTCACTGTTTGTAAATTCTTTGATTGCTGCTAATTGCGAAATTGGATTTGCAAAAAGTTCTTTGTGTTGAATAGTTATAAATGGTATATTATTATTTGTCAAAAATTGTTTGGCATTATCCGCTTGTTTTTGAAATGCCACCTTAAGGGCATCCGGTATTCCATCTGCTGACTTGCCTAGCATAACCTGCTGAGAACGCAACACTTCACTAATATTTCTGTCAACAATGATACACTTGTATTTCAAACCTTTATCAATAAAAGGAATTAAGGGTGAAACTACTTTTATAGATTTACCAACAACATTTTTTAAAAAGACGTTCGATTTCATCAATCCCTTTACACCATCAAACTCTGCATATCCATTGGGATTATTGATGTCAGCAACGCGATTACCATCTGTAAAATTCTCAATACCAGCTTTAGCTGCTATTTGCATCATAAGAGATGTTCCTGATCTAGGAAGCCCTCCAATTAATAATATTTCGTCTGAATTCATTTGTATGCTGTCGTCATTAGTTCTTCTATTTCATGGACCTCAATCGGAATATTTTCCATTAAATTAATCGGTTCTCCTGATTCTTGAACAACCACATCATCTTCTAATCTGATCCCTAAATTTTCTTCTGGAATATAAATTCCTGGCTCTACCGTAAAAACCATTCCAGCTTTCATAGGTTTTGTCCACAATCCTAAATCGTGCGTATCCAGACCAATATAATGAGAAGTGCCATGCATAAAATACTTTTTATAGGCTGGCCAAGCAGGATCTTCGTTTTGAACATCCTCCTGAGAAATTAAACCTAAAGATATCAATTCTTTCTCCATTAATTTTCCAACCGCAACATGATAATCTTTTAAATATGTTCCTGGCACTAGCAATTTAGTTGCTCCTTTTTTCACTCTTAATACGGCGTTGTAAACATCCTTTTGACGAGCTGTAAACTTACCATTAACTGGAAAGCATCTGGTCAAATCAGAAGCATAATTTGCATATTCGGCACCAAAATCCATAAGAATAACATCTCCATCTTTGCACTCCTTGTTATTTTCTATATAGTGCAAAACACATGCACTGTATCCCGAAGCGATAATTGGTGTATAAGCAAAACCTTTGGAACGATTGTTTAAAAATTCATGCATTAACTCAGCTTCGATGTTATATTCCATAACTCCTGGCTTAATAAAAGTCAATAACCTTCTAACACCTTTTTCAGTAATATCACATGCTTTCTGCATTAATTCAATTTCTATTGGATGCTTTATAGATCGAATTTCATGCATAATTGGTGCACTTCGCTGATAAGTGTGAGCAGGGTATTTCTTTTTTAATTTCTTAACAAATCGGTCTTCCCTAGTCTGTGCTTCCGTATTTGCTCGCGTATGCTCGTTTGTGTTAATGTATACGTTCTCAGCTTCTGACATTAGTGCATTAAATACTGTATCAAATTGATCTAACCAGTATACTGTTTTAATTCCTGATGTTTCAAACGCTTGTTCTTTATTCAGTTTAGCGCCTTCCCAAACCGCAATTAAATCGCTCGTTTCTTTTAAGAAGAGAATTTCTCTATTTTTCTGCTCAAAACAATCAGGAAATACCACTAGAATACTTTCTTCTTGGTCCACTCCACTAAGGTGCAGTATATCTCTATGCTGAACAAAAGGGTTTGTACTATCTGCACCGGTGGTAACAATATCATTTGAATTAAAAATGGCTAAAGAATTTGGCTTTAACCCTTTCGTAAACCTACTTCTATTATAAATGTAAAGTTCTTTATCTATCTTTTCGTATTTCATTTATTTTCAATTTCGCTAAGCGCATAAAAGTACTTAAAATTAAACTCTCAGGTCTTCTCTTTGTAATATTTTTGATATGATAACCAGAGATATCACTAACTATTTTTGCATATTCCTTATTGACATGTACAATCGCTATAGCTTCCCAAATAAAACGCTCCCTCTCTAGCAAAAACAAAACTATTTGAGCATTCATAAAATATCATTTTGTCGCAATACAAATCATTTACATAAATAGAAGCAAATTTATTCGCGTATCTGAGCACAAACTTTTAACTTTGTACGTATTTTAAAATTTTGTTATGAATTCATCGATTGCAAGAAAAGTATCAATGGCATTGTCTGCCTTTTTTCTAATGATTTTTTTACTTCAGCATTTTGCTATAAACGTCACCTCTATTTTTTCCGGCGAAACATTTAATAATCTCTCCCATTTTATGGGGACAAATTTTGCTATTCAGTATGTAATGCAGCCTATTTTGATTTTCGGAGTGACATTTCACTTTGTAATGGGATTTATTCTAGAACTAAAGAATAATCGATCAAGAGATGTAAAATATGTGAAAAATAATGGATCGGCTAACTCTTCATGGATGAGCAGAAACATGATCGTATCCGGCTTGCTTATACTAACATTCATGGGACTTCATTTTTATGATTTTTGGATTCCTGAATTAAAAATAAAATTTGTTCAAGGCGATATGTCTGGCCTTATTGATCCGGATAATTTAGACAGTGGACTGAGGTACTTTACGGAACTCCAGCATAAGTTTGTAAACCCGATTAGAGTAGCAATTTATTGTGTTGCATTTATATTCCTTTCATTACATCTTCTGCATGGTTTCAGTTCTGCATTTCAATCCATGGGGGCAAACAACAAATATACAAGAGCACTAAGTAAATTTGGGGTGGCATATTCCATTCTAATCCCATTAGGTTTTATAATAATCGCATTATTCCATCATTTTAATCACTGTTAATATGTCAGTTATAGATTCTAAAACACCAGAAGGTCCAATCAAAGAAAAATGGACTAATCATAAAAATAACATTAACGTTGTTAACCCTGCCAATAAACGTCTTATTGACGTTATTGTAGTTGGAACTGGATTAGCGGGTGGTTCAGCTGCTGCATCATTAGCAGAAATGGGATATAGTGTAAAAGCATTTGCCTATCAAGACTCCCCGCGAAGAGCTCATTCTATTGCCGCTCAAGGGGGTATTAATGCATCCAAAAACTACCAGAATGATGGTGATTCGAATTATCGCTTATTCTATGACACAGTAAAAGGTGGAGATTACAGGTCGCGTGAAGCTAACGTATATCGGTTAGCTGAAGTATCGGGAAACATTATTGACCAGTGCGTTGCCCAAGGTGTTCCTTTTGCTCGGGAATATGGAGGTATGCTGGACAATCGATCTTTCGGTGGAGTTTTGGTTTCACGTACGTTTTACGCTAAAGGACAAACAGGTCAGCAACTTTTATTGGGTGCATACTCCGCAATGAATAGACAAATTGGCAAGGGAAAAATCCAAATGTTTAATCGCCATGAAATGCTTGATATCGTAAAAGTAGGTGGGAAAGCTAGGGGAATTATAGCTAGAAACCTAGTAACAGGTGAGATTGAGCGACACTCGGCCCATGCTGTAGTAATAGCTTCAGGAGGTTATGGAAATGTATTTTTCTTATCTACTAATGCAATGGGATCAAATGTAACTGCTGCTTGGAAAATACATAAGAAAGGAGCCTATTTTGCCAATCCTTGTTACACACAAATCCATCCAACTTGTATCCCAAGATCAGGAGATCATCAGTCTAAGTTAACGCTAATGTCTGAATCTTTGAGAAACGACGGTCGAATATGGGTTCCAAAAAACATAGAGGATGTAAAATCTATTAGGGAGGGTAAATTAAAACCCACGGCTATTACTGAGGAAAATAGAGACTACTACTTGGAAAGAAGATATCCTGCATTTGGAAACTTAGTCCCAAGAGACGTTGCATCCAGAGCAGCAAAAGAAAGATGTGACGCTGGATATGGTGTAAACGAAACAGGCGAAGCTGTATATTTAGATTTCAGATCAGCTATACAACGATATGGAAAAGAGAAGGCATTAGTATTGGGGAATAATAACCCTACGGATGTTGAAACACTAAAACTTGGGGAAGAAGTCATTGAGGCTAAGTACGGAAACCTATTTCAAATGTATGAGAAAATTGTAGATGAAAACCCATACAAAACTCCTATGATGATATATCCCGCTGTGCACTACACAATGGGAGGCATCTGGGTTGACTACAATTTAATGACTAGTATACCTGGGTGTTATGCTGCAGGAGAAGCAAATTTCTCGGATCACGGAGCAAATAGACTTGGTGCTTCTGCATTGATGCAAGGTCTGGCAGATGGTTACTTTGTGCTTCCATATACAATTGGTGATTATTTAGCGAATGAAATTAGAACAGGGCCGATTCCAACTAATACAGCAGAGTTTGATTTAGCCGTAAAAGAAGTTTCTGATAGATTGAATAAACTAATCAATATTAAAGGAACTAAATCCGTTGATCACTTTCACAAAAGATTGGGGAAAGTGATGTGGAACAATGTAGGGATGGCGAGGAGTGAAAACGGACTTAAGGAAGCAATAAAAACAATTCGCGAAATTCGTGAAGAATTTTGGAAAGATGTGAGAGTTCCAGGAACTGCTCAAGGACTCAACACAGAACTAGAAAAAGCAGGCCGCGTAGCAGATTTCCTCGAGTTAGGTGAATTATTTGCTTTAGATGCTTTAGATAGAAATGAATCTTGCGGAGGTCACTTTAGAGAGGAATCTGTTGAGCTAGATGGCGAACAAAAAGGTGAAGCAAAAAGAGATGATAAAAACTACAAATATGTTGCTGCGTGGGAATGGACAGGTGATTCTGGAAAAGCAAAACTGCATAAAGAAGAACTTGAATTTAATGACATTGAGTTAAAACAAAGAAGTTATAAATAGTATAATTTATTCCTAGTTTATTGTTTTTTAAAACAAGGAATAATTAACCAATAAACACAAATAATTATGTCAGGAACTAAAGACATGAATTTAACATTAAAAATCTGGCGCCAAAAAGACCAAAAGTCTTCAGGCAAAATGGTAGATTACAAAGTTAATGGTATATCTCCAGACTCCTCATTCCTAGAAATGATGGACGTGTTAAATGAAGGACTAATAAGCAAAGGGGAAGAACCTGTGGAATTTGACCACGACTGTCGTGAGGGCATTTGCGGAATGTGTTCTTTATACATTAACGGAGAGGCACATGGACCTGATAGAGCAGTTACTACTTGCCAGCTTCATATGAGAAAATTTAAAGATGGAGAAACAGTAACGATAGAGCCATGGAGAGCAAAAGCTTTCCCTGTATTGAAAGATTTGAAAGTTGATCGTTCCTCTTTTGATAGAATTCAACAAGCAGGAGGGTTTATTTCGGTAAATACTTCTGGGAATACGCAAGATGCAAATGCGACTCCTATTAGTAAGCATGACGCCGACAAAGCTATGGATGCCGCTACTTGCATAGGTTGCGGAGCGTGTGTAGCAACTTGTAAAAATGCTTCAGCAATGCTGTTTGTTGGTGCAAAAGTTGCTCAATATTCTTTGTTACCTCAAGGCCAGGTTGAGGGAAAAGAACGTGTTTTAAACATGGTTAAACAAATGGACTTGGAAGGCTTTGGAAACTGTACTAACACCGGTGCTTGTGAAGTTGAATGTCCTAAAGGAATTTCTCTAGAAAATATTGCGATTATGAATAGAGAGTACTTAAAAGCATCTATCACAAAAGAAAGCTAACCTTAATTACATAGTTTTAACAAAAAAACAACTTGGTTACCTAAATACTGAACAAGCTATTCTGCCTTGGGTTTAAGAGAATTTGACAATGTCTGATATTTAATTTTAGAGGTCTTAATTACATTAATCTCGGAATCAAATCTTTTCATTAGCTGGTTAGATTTAGTATTTGCTCCAATCCATATTTCATCTTTTTTTTTGTTTCGTGCTCGAAATGCAGATTCTACAGCAGCAAGCTTTTTACAGGAGGATTCTATCTTATTAAGTTCTACTCTTATTTTTGCAGTAATTTCCATTTTAGACTCATAAATGCTGTCATTTATTTGACCTCTTCCATATGCCAACTGAACATTTTCATTGTAAACTATAAATTGTTGGTTAATGTCTATTAACGACTTATTTACCAAACTAATATTTTCATTTACCTGTTTAATAAATGTGCTTTTGTTTAATATTTTATAATGGCTATTACTAATGGCGTCTCCCAAGCTATTTGATTTGGCGGTATATACTTCACCTAATCCGTTTAATTGACTTGTTGAGGCCTTCATTACTCTTTTAATTTCTTTTAGCTTGTCCCATTCAGCTTCATTGGATTTGATTTGGCTTTTCCCTTTCACAACTTGTTCAAATTCCTGCTGACACTTAACCATTTCATCTTTTTTTGTCGTAATATTTTGATATGCCTCATCCAACGCTATTTTTTTTTCAGAAATGGTTTTAAATGAGGACGCCTGTAGATCAAGAATACTCTTTTTGAGGTTTTCAAAAATTTCACTTCTATCTTCATAATCCCCTTTCACTTTTGAATAATTCTGATTGGCTTGAGAAACATTGGTGTTTATGGCACTCCTAATGTCTTGCGTCTTATAAAAGACAACACATGAATTGAGCACAAATAGGCTTAAAATTAATGAAATTACTGTCCTGTTCATTCGATGATTCTTTAGTTTTTCATTAATATAAAAAAAAATAGTTGATCGATTATTATTGATACTCAAAATTATTATTTCCTATCTATAATGTATTATTCCACTAAAAACATGAAAAATGATGCAACACGTACTTGCTGGAATATGGAATACTAGATTGTGCCTTGATTAATTAAAGGCTTCAAACAGAAAGGAACAAGAAAAATTAAAAAAACTAGGCGCCAACTATCCAGCGATAAATGTCCATTCCGTTTGCGTAGAGTAGTAAACTCAGTAACAATACCATTCCTACAACCTGTGCTCGTGTAAGAAATTTATCACTGGGCGCTTTCCCTGCAATCATTTCATAAATAAGAAACATCACGTGTCCTCCGTCTAATGCAGGGATTGGAAGAATATTCATAAAAGCAAGAATGATTGAAAGAAACGCAGTATTTAACCAGAATATTTGCCAATTCCATTCAGAAGGAAATATGTTCCCAATAGATCCAAAACCTCCTAATTGCTTAGCTCCTTCTTTAGAAAACAAAAGCCCCATAGACTTAACGTACTTCCCTAAAGTCTCAACACCTAAATTGATCCCTTCAGGAATAGACTCGAAAAATCCAAACTCCTCTGTTTTGTAGACCAACAAATCACTTGGCATTTTTGTATGAAACCCTAATGTTCCTTCTTCACTTACATTTACTTGAACTACCATATGCTCTTCTCCTCTATAAAGACCTAATTCAATAGTGGTGTCCTTGTGGTTTTGTAATTCAACCGTAAAATGCTGGAAAAAAGGAAAGGAGTTTCCATTAATCTCTACCAAGCTATCATTTGCTTGCAACCCTGCTTCAGAAGCCCCTGAATTACTCGTAACATCGTTGATGCATGTTGGAATCAATGCTTGAAACATTGGACCTTTTACATTGGCTAATACTATCTGCTCAAAATCTGAAGGAAGCGAAATATGTTTTTTAGCTCCGTTTCTTATTAAGTTTACCTCTCTGTTGCCATCAATCACAATCAAAGAACTAATATCCCCCATAGTCTGAGGTATATTTCCGTTTATGTCAAGGATTATATCCCCTTCCATAAATAGGTTTTCTCCCTCTATACTTTCATCGGCTAAGTGCACCCCATAAATGGCGTTTTCTACTGGCAAATATTCTTTACCCCAAACCCACATTACAGCAATATAAATGAATAAAGCAAGAATAAAATTAACCGTTACACCGCCAATCATAATGATTAATCGTTGCCAAGTTGGTTTAGATCTAAACTCCCATGGTTCAGCAGGTTTATCTAGCTGTTCTTTGTCCATGCTCTCATCTATCATACCAGATATTTTCACATATCCTCCTAAAGGAATCCAACCTATTCCGTATTCTGTATCACCCTTTTTAAATTTAAAAAGAGAAAAACCAGCATCAAAAAATAAATAGAATTTTTCCACGCGTGTACCAAACCATCTAGCTGGTAAAAAATGTCCTAATTCATGTAATACAATTAATATTGAAAGACTCAAGATAAGTTGAGCAGCTTTAATCCAAAAATCCATAATTTTTATAAATGAAAGGCAAAGATAGTTTTATAAATGAATAACAAAAGATTGATCTTGTGAATTAACACTTTCATTAAAAGAGTTAACAAATATTAGCACTTTCTTAGACCTAGATCAGTAAAAGTTAATGTCTTCTAGAACTTGCTTTTATTTCATCAATCAAAGCACCTTTAGCCTCTTCATAATTTTTAATTCGAACGTAATTACCATCTCCTATTTCAACTACTTTTTCTAACGAAAGCTCTTGAATTGAGTTCGTTTTTACTCCAACAATTGAAATCGTAATTCCCTTTTTCTTATACTTTTTTGCCAATTTATAAGGATTAATGTCATTTTGTGTAAACCCACCATCTGTAGCCATGATGACTTGGTTGTTTCCATCCTTTATAAAAACTTCTTCCGCTGTTTGGTAAGCTTTTTTCATCCCTTTACCTCCTGCTGTATGCCCATGAGCCTTTAAACTTTGTATAATACTTATAATAGTGTCTGGGTTATTACCTGGTATGGTTTCTAAAATAACATTAGCATTATCGGCGTATGAAACCATTGTAATTTGATCTACATCTCTTAACATTCCTACTAATTTAATCATGGCTACTTTCAACAGGTCTAGCTTACCTGTATATGACATGGAACTTGATACATCAACTAAAAACACAATGTTACTTGGCTTAAATTCGTTTACAGAAAAATTGGGATATGGATCGTCTTCTATTTCCACCATGATTTCTGAAATAGTGTCTTGTACTTCTACTTCGTCTATAATAACTTCCGCTGCAGGTGTGCTTTCAATTTCATCTGACTCAAATAGATCCTCGGGGCTAACTTCAATCTCTTCATCCGGTTTATTCTTTTCAATTACAAGCAACTCTGATTCAGGGTCTTTTTCTAATTCAACCAATACAACATTGTTATTACGGTTCACGTATTTTACAAACTCCGTGGGTAAGTAAGTTTCTGCCGAAACGACGAAATAGTACAAACCTAATTCAACTTCATTTTCAACAAAACCTTTTGAATTTGTTATTAATTTTTCGACTGGGATTCCATTTTTAATCAAAATAACTTGGGCTTTTTGAATTGGCTGTCGCGTCTCTTTATCTATAACTGTTACTTCGATTTCGAAGTTAAGTGAGGTATTAATGTTTTGGTCAGAAAAACTAGGACATGCAATTGCCGATGAAGGAATTACCGCAGTAAAACCGGTTACTTTGATCGTTTTAGGCGCTGTGTAACAACTAAAATGAATTGCTATCTTTTCAGAAAACGGACCTTTTACTTCTGGTGTAAATTGAACACGCATATAAATAGTACTGTCGGGAAGTATTTCCTTACTTGAATATCTTATTTGAAATCGTTTATCAGCCTCTGCCCGAAAAATAAACACCTTTTTATCGCTCGTGTTTTTAATTGGAACATCAACATATCTTTGGTTTGATTCATCTATTAAGCCTATTTCGTATGGCTGATCCAGAAAGACCGTTTGGGCATTTACTGCGCCAAAAGCAAATAGAATAAATATGCTAATTAAATTTTTCACGGAAATATTTATGAATGACTCAACGCAATTCTATTTACAAAGGTTATACCTAAATGGGAAAGTGGGGGAAATAGAAAATCGTAAAAATAAATAACACCAAATTATACTTTATAAAGTTATTATAATCGTGACCACTAATTGATATTACCTTACTTCTCCAGAAACTCAATAAGTTCGTCCGCCATTTTTCTATCATTACTTAAGCGAGGTATTTTATTCTGCCCTCCTAATTTACCTCTCGATTTCATGAAAGAAGTAAAACCCCCTTCTTTTATTATAGAGATCTTTAAGCACTGTAAAATATTTCCCTTTAATAAATCCGCGTAATACGGATTTTTTTGCTGAAGCAATAAATCCATTTTTGCAATAAATGCTTTCATGTCATTCGGTTTCTTTGAAAACTCAATAAACCATTCATGATAAGGAAGTTCCCCTTCTTTTGGATTCACCTGAGGCGCAACGGTAAACTCAACAATTTGCGCATCGAAACCTTTTAATCCTTCTTGTATTGCAAATTCTACTTCTTCCGCTATTACGTGTTCTCCAAAAGCAGAAGTGAAGTGTTTAATCCTTCCTGTTACAATAATGCGGTAAGGGTTTTTGGAAACAAATTTTATTGTATCTCCTAAATTATATCCCCATAAACCTGCATTCGTATTTAGAATTATTGCATAATTAACGCCTAGCTCAATATCCTTCAATGAAATTCTCTCACGATCATCCTTAAAAAAGTCATCTGCTTTGATAAATTCATAAAAAATACCTTCATTTAAAACCAAAAGCATTCCATCTTCATCTTGGCTATCTTGAAAGCTAATAAAACCTTCTGACGCAGGATATAATTCTACACTAGGAATTGACTTTCCAATTAATTCTTCAAATCGCTTACGATAGGGCTCAAAATTTACTCCTCCATAAACAAAAAGAGAAAAATTTGGAAAAATATCTTTAATGAGTTTGCCTTCAGATTTTTTTTGCAGCTTCTCAAAGTACATTTGAACCCAGGAAGGAATTCCACTAATCAATGTCATATTCTCATGGATTGTTTCATCAACAATCGCATCTACTTTCAACTCCCAATCATCAATACAATTTACTTCGTATGAAGGCATTCTATTTTTCTGCAAATACTGCGGAACATGGTGAGCAACAATTCCAGACAACCTTCCCACAGGAATTCCGTTTTCAGAGTTCATTTCTGGACTACCTTGTAAAAATATCATTTTACCATCCACAAAACCAGCATCATTACTTCCATCAATGTATGACAATAAAGCATTTCTAGCCGAATGAATATGATTCGGCATGGATTGTTTTGTAATCGGAATATATTTTGCCCCTGAGGTTGTCCCAGACGTCTTACACAAGTAGATTGGCTTTCCTGGCCAAAGCACATTTTCTTCACCCTTTTTTACTCTTAAAACATAGCTTGCTAGCTCTTCATAATCTCTAATAGGAACAGCTTTTTTAAAATCGGAATAAGACGAAATTGTATTAAACCCATGGTCCTTTCCAAAAGCAGTGTTTTTAGCCTTATTGATAAGGTTATCGAATACTTTCTGTTGGGTCCGAATTGGGTTCGAACTCCATTTTTTTATTCCCTTTGTAATAAATCTTGCAAAAGGCTTGCTTAAAGCTGCTTTAACTCCCATGCTTCTTAAATTAGAATGCGGTTACAAATGTACAGGTAAAAAATCAGTTAAGAATAAAGCAGAACCAAGTGCCATTATATTACAGAAGTACTATTTGATTTTTTCGATTCCTGACTTCCTCTTATATCTTCAATTCTTCCTTTTGGAATAGCATTAATTAATGACTTAGTGTATTCAGTTTTTGGGTTTGCATAAATTTCATCCGCTAATCCTTCCTCTTCAATTTTCCCATCTTTCATCACAATCATTCTATCACTCATAAACTTAACCACTGATAAATCATGGGATATAAAAAGGTAAGTCAACCCAAATTCGTCCCTTAATTCATTTAAAAGGTTGAGAACATCTGCCTGAACGGAAACATCCAAAGCTGAAACAGATTCATCACATATTACCAGCTTCGGTTTTAACGCCATCGACCTTGCTATACAAATACGCTGTCTCTGGCCTCCTGAAAACTCATGGGGATATCTATTAAATTGGTCAGTATCTAATCCTACCTTTATTAATAATTCAAAAACCTCTTGCTTTCTTTGCATCTCATTTTCACAAACGTTATGCACCCGCATTGGCTCCATAATAGCTTCTCCGATTGTTATCCTTGGATTTAAGGAAGAGTATGGATCTTGGAAAATAATCTGAGCATCTTTCCTTAATGGACGCATTCTCTTATTAGAATAACCCGTTATATCTTCCCCGTTAAGGATTATCTTTCCATCAGTGGGCTCGATCAACTTTAATATGGTTCTTCCAAGAGTGGTTTTTCCACAACCAGACTCCCCTACAAGACCTAGAGTTTCTCCAGGATAGAGCTTAAAACTTACATCATCAACAGCTTTTACCCAACTGTTAGTCTTACCAAGAAAGGATTTTTTATTTGGAAAATATGTTTTTAAATTATTAATTTCCAAAAGTGGTTCCTGCGCATATATTATGTCATGTCTAAAGGACACATCGTTTTTCGATACCTCAAGTTCTTTTATAACTTCCGCCACCGTTTTTCCCGTTTCCACTATTACTCCATTCTCATCTTCAGTCATAAAATACTTTCGAGTAGGAAGTTCTCTAACTCTCACGTCTAAGGGGGGGCGACAAGCTAGCAAACCACGCGTATAAGGGTGCTTTGGATTTGAGAAAACCTGAAGTGCGGAGCCTTTTTCGACTATTTTCCCTTTATACATGACCATAACTTCATCTGCCAATTCTGCTATAACACCTAAATCATGTGTAATAAAAAGTATCCCCATATTATACTCTTCTTGCAGTTCTTTCATCAAGTGTAAAATCGTTTTTTGAACCGTCACATCTAATGCTGTTGTAGGTTCATCAGCAATTAAAATGGCAGGATTACAAGATAAAGCCATCGCAATCATTACTCGTTGCTTTTGACCTCCTGAAATTTGATGCGGATAACTTTTAAATATCTCTTCCGGACGTGGTAATTTTACTTTATTAAATAATTCTATTGTTTTTTCTTTCGCTTCTTTTCTAGAAGATTTTTGGTGTAATTGAATTGCTTCCATTACTTGCTTTCCGCAAGTAAATACAGGATTTAAGGATGTCATCGGTTCTTGAAAAATCATTGCGATTTCATTTCCTCGAAATTTCCGCATTTGCTTTTCATTAAGATTTGCTAAATCCGATTCATAACCATCGCCGTGAAAAAGAATATTCCCATTTATAATTTTACCAGGTGGCTCGGGAATTAATCTCATAGCAGAAAGAGATGTTACAGATTTCCCTGACCCGGATTCTCCAACAACCCCAATAGTTTCTCCTCTGTGAACCGTAAAGCTGACACCATCAACCGCCTTAACAGTTCCGTTATCCGTACGAAACTCGGTTACTAAATTTTTAACTTCTAATAAAGGCTCCTTACTCATTCTATTGTTCTAATAAGAAGGCTTGAAAGTACACTTTATATTGAACTTTCACAATAGAACTAATACAGCTTTAGAATTAACAAGGAAGAAACTACATCTACAACGTTTAATATCAGTAGATTAATCATACGCTAAAAACATTACATCCATGCATTAATATTGGTAAAATGGTTCGGTTTTAGCTCCTATATTTCCTTCAAATATCCATATTCTGTTTAACACATGGAGAAATAACACTACTTTTGATAATTAAAGACAACATCTTATGTTAAAGAATTCTATTCAAAAAGCACTAAACAAACAAGTAGAGCTGGAAGCCTCATCCTCTCAGTTTTACCTTTCTATGGCATCATGGTCTGAAACCAATGGACTAACTGGAGCTTCAAACTTTTTATATCAGCATAGCAATGAGGAGAGGTTTCACATGCTAAAATTGGTCAAATTCATAAATGAAAGAGGTGGAACAGCATTGATTCCTGCATTAAGCCAACCTCCTTTAAACTTTAAAGGATTAAAGGATCTTTTTGAAAACTTAATGGAACATGAATTAAATGTTACGGACAGCATAAATAACATTATTGACTTGTGTTTAACCGAAAAAGATTATACAACGCTGAATTTTATGCAATGGTATGTTGCCGAACAACTTGAAGAAGAAGCTCTAGCAAGAACAATTATTGACAAGTTGAATATGATTGGTAATGACAAAGGAGGACTATACCTGTTTGATAGGGACCTAGACACTATGGCTACTGAAATGAAACAAGCAGAAGCTGCAAAATAGATATTGGTGAGGTCAATAACTCAGATCCTTCTTATAATTATACTTGCTGTTGTATCTATCAACACAACTGTTCTCCATGCCCAATATCGAGACCCTTCAGAAACTAAATCTAAAACAAATAAGAAAAAGACAAAGACGAAGCTTAATAAGCTAGGCCTTTTTGGATTAAAAGGAAATCAGGGCAAACAAAAGAAAAATAAGGATCCTTTTCTCAATAAAAAAACCAAAAGACAAAAAAAATCTGAGCAATACAGTTCGAAGCCACCGCAAAAAAAGAAAAAGAAAAAATTCGTAATCTTCAAAAATAAAAAGCGAAAAAAACAAAAAAGAACAAAAAATAAAAGTAAAGAAAAAGACATCTTTGCAACAAAATCGAAAGACAAAGCTTATAACACAAAGTACAGTATCCAAAAGAAAAAAAACCAACCAAAAAAGAAAAAGAAAAAATTACTGAACCTTAAAAAATCAGGATAGAACAACTATAATAAGTTGGAAATATTTTGACAGAGCATCAGACAATTAGATATAACAAAAATTGCATCAATTTTTGTTATATTGCGTAACTAATTCGCACTATTCAAGTAAAAGATGAATTCGTTTGCAAAAAAGTAAACTGTGCTAATTAATAACATACTAGAAGGTTTACTAATTTATATTAAATACTTACTTGCCAACAGCAATGTTTTTTTAAACTCTACCAATGTCTATCAAACAAATACTATTAATAACATTTATTTTTATAATAGAATTTGCACACGCACAGCATGCAAACTCCATCAAGTTTTCGAGACTTACAATAAAAGATGGACTTTCTCAAAGTACTGTAAACTGCATATTACAAGACAATCAAGGCTATATTTGGGCGGGAACCCAAGCAGGACTTAATCGTTTTGATGGGTATCATTTTAAAATTTACAAGCAAGGATTAGATTCTGATAATAGTCTTACAAATGATTACATAAACGCTTTATACCAAGATAATAAAGGCATTATATGGATTGGAACACAAAATGGAGGTCTTAACTATTACAATCCCGAAACAAAAAAGTTTGGAAATGTTAAGACATCTGAAGTACTCGAGTCTGGAAACATAAAAGATATTAAAGAAGAAGTCGATGGGTCATTATGGATTGCGACTGCGAAAAACGGTGTAGTACACTTTTTTCCAAATGAGGATAGAGAAAGACAATACCGTTCTAACCATGGATTGCAAACAAATAAAACTACGTCTCTTTTCTTAGACAATAAGTATGTCTGGATCGGAACTGAAGGAGGAGGATTATGTCTTTTAAATAAAAAAACAGCCCTAGTTACTCATTATAAAAACGAACCTAATTCTGCTTTATCAATATCTGATAACAACATACTAACTATAACAAAAGGATTTAATGATAAAGTTTTAATCGGCACTAATAACGGGTTAAATATAGCAACAATCAGCGATAATGGACTATTGTTTGCTACTGTTAAAAACCATAATGGAACCCAACATACTCGCTTCAATGTAGTTTCAGCAATTTTTCCAGCTTCAGAAAATGAATTATGGTTTGGTTCGCAAGGAAATGGACTCTTCAGGATAAATGTGGAAAATGGCGACACTATAATTAACCACTATGAAAACAACGACTATGATCGAACATCAATTCCTAGCAACATAGTCCACTCAATAATATCTGGCAGAACAGGATCGATTTGGATTGGAACACAGGACGGTATTTCTAACTTTGACCCAATCAAATTAGGGTTTCAACATTACACCTATAAATATGGAGATGAAAATAGCTTAAACGAGAAAAACGTATGGTCCATTTATGAAGGAGATGATGAAATTATGTGGGTTGGCACCAGAAAAGGTGTTTCTAGAATAAACCTTAAAAAAAACCAATACAATCATTACCTGTATAAAACAGACAACCTAAACGAACCTAACAACAATAACGTATATAGCATTACAAGTGACACACTCGGAAGAATATGGGCAGGCGCTGCAGGCGGGTTATACCTTTTGGAAACTTCTGCCGATTTTTCTACTGGAGAGTTTAAAAAAATTCCATTCAGAGATCAAATCACAGAACAAGATGACGACCGTGTTTATAACCTACATATTGAAAATGACACTACTTTATGGATTGCATGTAGAGAAGGAATCGCTGAAATTAATTTATCAACATTAAATTATAAATTTTTCTCTCATGAAAATTCGTCTGCAATGCCAAAAGAAGAATGTAGGGTAGTTTATTCTGACTCTCGAAATGATTTGTGGATAGGTTTTGATGGAGGTGGTGTTACTAAAATTCAAAGGACTTTTAAAAATTCTGAAGAAAAGTATGCGTTTATTAATTACAAAAATGACCCCAATAGCTCAACGTCAATAAGCAACAATACGATTTTATCAATTTGGGAAGATAACAATAACAATATTTGGTTTGGAACTTATGGCGGTGGTTTAAATAAGTTTAATTCTTCTACTAATACATTCTACAGCTATACAGAAGAAAATGGGTTATCCAATAACTCTATTTATGGAGTATTAGAGGGGGCTGAAAATACGCTATGGGTTAGTACTAACTTTGGATTGTCAAAATTTAATATTGGCACTAGCACATTTCAAAATTACCAAGAAAATGATGGTTTACAGAGCAATGAATTCAATACTGGAGCCTATTTTAGAACTAGTTCAGGGAAATTATTGTTTGGAGGAATAAATGGGTTTAACGCCTTTTATCCTGAGGACATACGAACCAATACAACTCCCCCCCGAGTGGTTTTAACAGATATACTTCTTTTTAACATTCCAATTGAACATGAAATAGACACTATTCCGGAAGTATCTTTTATTAAAACACTTCAATTAAAAAGTACGCAAAATAACCTTACATTTAAATTTGCCGCGCTGCACTACACTTTTCCTGAAGGAAATAAATATAAAGTTTTTCTAGAAGGAGCAGATCATGAAGCGATTGAGTTAGGAGACCTTCAACAAATTAACTATTCAAATTTATCTCCTGGAGAATACACACTTAAAATTTGGGCAGCTAACAGTGATGGAATTTGGACTGAATCACCAGCAGTTCTAGACATCATAATTACTCCACCTTTCTGGAAAACATGGTGGTTTATTTCTATAGGGATAGGTTTTGGTTTATTGGTGATATATGGTTTTTACATCGTAAGAATGCGGGCAATGAAATCTCAAAAAAGGAAACTTGCTTTTCTAGTTGAAAAAAGAACGAAACAAATTACACAACAAAAAGAGCAAATGGAACTTCAAAAAACCGCTCTAGAAGTTGAAAAAGACAAATCTGACAAATTATTAGCTAATATACTTCCCGCAGAAACTGCTGAAGAACTAAAAAATAAAGGTAAAGCCCAGACTAGATATTATAGGATGGTGACAGTAATGTTTACCGATATTCAGGGTTTTACAAAAATTGCTGAAACCATAAAACCAAGTGAATTAGTCATAAAGTTAGATAGTCTGTTTGGAGAGTTTGATAAAATTATTGAAAAACATCAAATCGAAAAAATTAAAACTATTGGCGACGCTTATATGGCAGCTGGTGGTGTTCCTTTGAGAGATAAAGAAAATCCAATACACTCTGTATTAGCCGCAATTGAAATTCAGGCTTTTATGAAAGCAAACAGAGATAGGATAAAAGAAGAAGATGGGGAAGATGCTACAATGTGGCATTTAAGAGTAGGGCTGCACACGGGGGATGTAATTGCAGGTGTTATTGGAACAAAACGAATCGCATACGACATCTGGGGTAACACAGTTAACGTTGCCAATCGAATGGAAATGAGTGGAGAGCCCGACAAAGTAAATGTTTCAGGCTCCACCTATGAACTAATTCGGCCCTATTTTGACTGTACATACCGCGGCAAGGTTCCAGCCAAAAATAAAGGAGAAATTGACATGTATTTTGTCGAAAGAATTAAACCGCACCTTTCTGAAGATGTTGCAGGAATCGTCCCAAATCAGAAATTTAAAGACTATATCAATTTGCATCTTTATAGTAGTATAAACTACCGAAAGGCAGAGCGGCACATTATGAGAATCCTTAAGGCTAAACTATCTCCGAATTTACATTATCATGGTATTCATCACACATTAGATGTTGTAGAAGCTGCAGAACGCTTAGCTCTTATGGAAGGGGTTTTAGATGATGGAATCTTTGTATTAAAATCTGCAGCCACATATCATGATGCGGGTTTTGTAGAGCAATATGATGCAAATGAACATGTTGGGGCAAAAATGGCAGCAGAAATTCTACCTAAATATGGCTACACACAAGAGCAAGTTAACGAGGTGGAGAAAATGATTTATGCGACTATAATACCGCATAGCCCAACGACACAATTGGAAGAGATAATTTGTGACGCAGATTTAGATTACCTTGGACGGGATGATTTTCATGACATTGCAGACAATTTGAGACGTGAGTTACGGGATCATGGAAAAATTAAAAGTGATAAAATGTGGGACGAGATTCAAGTGAAATTCTTAACGCAACACAAATACTTCACTAAGTCAGCAATAAAACTTAGACAGGCCAAAAAGCTTGTGCATATTGAAGAAATTAAGAAGCGACTAGAAGAAAATAATTACAAAGATTAAAGCCTTACTTCAACAAAGCCTTCTTTATAATAATTCCAACATCCATAACTTCCGTCAAATCATCTTGACGCATAGCTTGGTTAAATGTTAGCTTATATGTTCCCAAAGCTGGAAACCGTTTTTTACTAATGAACAATATCTTATTATTTATAATACTTCCTGAACTTACGCCTTTCCATTCTCCGACAGAATTAGCTAATGAAAATTCAACTGTATCTATATTAAACTGCTCCTCAGGCGACCCTATTTCAACAAACAGGTACAAGTTTGACCATTCATATAGATTTGTTGTGCGCAGATTGAAGTAAAAATCATAAAACTCCGTAGTGTCATTAATGTCAAAGTCAAAGATAACATCCTCGTTTTTATTCCATGTGTTATTTTCAATCACCTTACTGTTCTGATATATAATGTCAGCATCCCCACACGAAATAAAAAACAATGAGATAAAAAATATGTAAAAGCACTTATTCACTCTTTGGAGGATTTGGTTTATTCTGTTTATTTCTAGCGTTCTTGTTACGGTTATTTCTATTGTTACCGCCTTTTTTTGGTCCTCCCTGATTATTTCCTTCCTTCTTCTTTGCTTGGGGGTTATTTTGATTGTTGGAGTTTCGATTATCCCTGTTACGATTCTGTGAATTTTTCTTCTTCTTCTTCTTCTTTTTGAAAACCTTATCAAAACGAGTTAATTCATCTTGACCAACAACATTCGTATAATCTGGCTTTGCCTCTTCCTCCACAAAATCAACAAAATCAGCTAACTTATGGGGGATTTCACCATTCTTGTTCAATTCAATAATATCAAAAACACGCTCTACACTCAAAGGTATAATACTATTCTTTCCATCCTTAGAAACAAAATAGTACATCAAACGCTTAAACACATCCGTTTTAATGTGGTTTGCCTTCCCTTCTTTTGTTTCTAATAAAGTTTTGGTGCTTGGATACGATTTTAGCGCCTCCATGTATTGATCTAGTTCAAAATTTAAGCAACATTTTAACTTCCCGCACTGCCCTGCCAATTTCTCTGGATTTAGAGATAATTGCTGATAACGAGCCGCTCCAGTAGATACAGACCTAAAATCAGTCAGCCATGTTGAACAACATAACTCTCTTCCGCACGAACCAATTCCTCCGAGCCTTCCAGCTTCTTGTCTTGAACCAATTTGACGCATTTCAATTCTTACCTTAAAAGAGTCCGCCATCACTTTGATTAATTCTCTAAAGTCAACTCTTTCTTCTGCAGTATAATAAAAAACAGCTTTGGATTTGTCTCCTTGAAATTCTACATCACCTAGCTTCATCCGCAAGCCTAAGTTTAAGGCCATATTACGAGCTTTATGCATTGTTTCAATCTCCAAATCTCTTCCCTCCTTCCACTTCTCTAAATCTGACTCACTTGCTTTTCTATACACCGCTTTCAGCTCCTTAGAATTATGGTTTACACCTTTTCTATTCATTTGATGCTTAACTAGCTCTCCTGTTAGGGTTACAGTTCCTACATCGTAACCTGGACTGGCCTCTACCGCAATTGTATCCCCTGTATAAACACAAATATCTTCTTTAGTTTTAAAGAACTCTTTACGGCCATTTTTAAAACTCACTTCTATACAGTCAAATGGTTTATGTCCAGCTGGAGGTTCAATGTCATTTAACCAGTTAAATACAGACATTTTCTCACAGCCGCCAGTAGCGCAATTACCATTGCTTTTGCACCCGTTAGGGACCCCGTCTATTTTATTTCCGCATGATGTGCACCCCATAGTCTTTTTTTACTTTGGGAGTAAAGGTTAGCTTATATATTGGCGTTCAATGTCAATAAACATTAAACAAAAATTCTTGTTAAAATTTAATTTTTTGCTTCCCTCCCCTCTTTCAATTTCAAACACAAAGTTATTAAATTTTATGGGATGCAAAAGATTACTTTTTCTGGAGTAATGAAAATGTTTTTAATGATAAGTCTAGAAACAGAATTTTAGCACTGGCATTTCTTTCAATATGATAATACGCCTCATTGAATGCTTCCGTAAGGCCAACAATATTCTTACTATTGATGAAGGGAGAGAATTTAGATAAAAAAGTATTTTGTTCATCCGTAAGCACAACCAATTCATTTCCCGCATAATGACCTACAATGCATTGACGAAACATATTCAAGCAAAATTTTAAAAAACTCTTCTGATTTTCTCTTCCCACAACAGCAATTAAATCTACCCAATCAATTGATTTAGCAATATTTCTTTGATAGCATAATCGCATCCAATTAACAAAATTTTCAAAATTGAAGTTAGCTTCCGTTTGTTCAGTAATTAAATGAATTGCTTTTCCAACATCTCCTTCTGCTAAATGAGCTATTATAACACTATCGTTTGCTGAAATTTCTTTTTCTGTCTCTAAATAAGTGGCAATCGCTTTCTCCTTTAATCTTGGTAACTTAACTATTTGTGTTCTAGATCGAATTGTAGCGATAATTTGCTCTTGATCTTCAGCTACCAATAGGAAAACAGTTTTATGAGGAGGTTCTTCAATAAATTTTAATAATTTATTAGATGCTTGACCATTCATTAATTCTGGCAGCCACATTATAAGTATTTTATATCCTCCTTCAAAAGACTTTAAGCTGAGTTTAGATATAATCTTTTGACTTTCTTCTTTCCCAATAACACCTTGCTTATTTTCATTCCCAAGCTTTAGATTCCAGTCTTCTATTCCGAAATATGGATTTTCATCTAGAATTTCACGCCAGACTCCTAATACATTATCCGATATATAAACATGCTTCTCTTTAGAGAGGTGAATAGGAAAAGAAAAATGTAAATCGGGATGATTGTGCTTTTGAATTTTAGCGCAAGAAGCACAAGCTCCACAAGAATCATTATCTTGTTTATTCTGGCATAAAATATATTGAGCATATGCAATTGCCATTGGAACTGTGCCGCTGCCAGATGGACCAAGAAACATTTGCGCATGGCTAATTCTATTCTCTTGAACAGTATGAATCAAGTGCTTTTTTTCAGCTTCGTGAGCTATTATATTTTTAAATTGCATCCGGAGCCAAAAGTAACGAATTTTTAATTTTAAGACGCTCGTTTTAACACGTAAGATATTCGGTAATTAGCATTATTTCTTAAAAAACGATTGTATCTCTTAGAAACTTATTCGCTTATTGAGCATAAGCAATAGTGGAAGAATCCGGCAAAGAATTAGCAAGACTATCGCTAAACAACCCGCTATTCTTAAGAGCTGGTATTACTCTTAAAGAAACATCTGATAATGGCTGATATAACAAGGAGTTTTCCTTTAAATCTTTAGGAACAATATTGGATTTTTGATCGAATGAATTTACAATTACCAACAACACACTTATTACCAAAACAATCTTTGCGACACCAAATACAGCGCCTGTTGCTTTATTTACCAACTTTAATTGAACAAGGTTAATAGCTTTTTCTAGCATTTTTCCCAAAACAAAAACTGCAGCTACTATCAGTATGAAAGTAATTGCAAATGACACTAAAGGAACATATTTCGATTCTATACTGTCAGCAAGTAATTTCGCAACAAAATCAGAAAAGTGAATGCCTCCCCATATTCCAAGCCCAAAAGCGATGAGCGCTGAAACCTCTATTATAAGTCCTTTTTTAAAACCTCTAAAACCTGCCCAAATTAATGGAACTATAAATATTATATCTAAATAATTCACTCTCTAACAAAAGTACGCGGAATCCTATGAATATTTTCGAATAGAGTTTTTTTCTATCAACAGAACAACTTTAAAAACGCTGAATTAAATCCAAAACACACATAAAATGAAATATTCCCAGTCTTTTACTGAAACTAATCCGCACCTTAAATAAGGTAACTCGTATTATTAATTTGATTACAATACCCTCACTTCAGTTCTACGGTTCAACCTCCTCCCTTTATCTGTACTATTATCAGCTACCGGGCTATTTTCTCCATATCCTGTCGCCGTTAGCCTTAGCTCGGAAACACCATGATCAATTAAATATTTCATTACTGAATTAGCTCTGTTCTGAGATAGGAGTTGATTTGCATCTTTCTCCCCAACATTATCCGTATGCCCCCCTACTTCAATCTTTATTTCTGGTTTTAATTTCAAAAACGCCACTAACTCCTTAAGTTCATCATAAGAAGATGGCTTAATACTGGAATTTCCGCTATCGAAATGAACATTATCTAACGTGAAAGATTTGGGCTGCTCTATCATAATCGTAAGCGTTCCCTTATTGTAACTTTGGTTTTCTCCAATTGCAGGAATTTCCATTGTATTGTAATCCTTCGCATCTCCAACACTTTTAATTTTAATATCGTAAACGTCTCCACCAGGAATATCAATATCGAAAGTGCCAGATGAGCTAGTCACTCCTTTAAATACTTGTTTGGAAGATTTTCCAACCATTAAAATTTGCTCTCCTTTTAATGGAGCATTTTTATAATCCGTTACAACGACAGTAAACGAAGCCATTTTTTGAGAAAATACAATTGAGAAAATGAATAAAAAAAAGAATGTAAATAATGTTTTCATAATAAAGATTTAACTTAAGAGGTAATGTCAGAATTATTAAAAGTAACCGATTATTAATTAATAAATAAAATTTTTGTTGCTGCTTTTGCAAACCCCTTCTGAGAACTAGTTCTGCTAACAGCAAAACAATAGTAAATTCCTGACTTTACTCTTTGTCCTTGCAAGTTGTTTCCATTCCAAATAGCTTGGCCTCCTTTCGAAACTGTTGAATAAACAAGATTTCCAGATGCGTCCGATATTTTAACATCCGATTCATCTATAAAGCCTTTTATGGCAATTACTCCGGTATACTCAGGGCGAACTGGATTTGGATAAGCATATAAATCATCCAAGTTATCAGCTCCTTCTGTAGCTTCTCCTTTATATCCCATAATCCCTTTATCCGTTCCGATATACAATTCTCCAGTGTTATCATTCATCGCTAATGCTAGAATATTATTCGAAAACAAAGGACTATTATCTTCATTAAAGTCATGAATTAACTTAGTTCCATCAGCTGACATTAAAAATAAGCCCCCTCCATCGGTCCCAAACCATTTCCTATCGCCCCCGTCAATAACAATTTCAATAACATTCTGTGTCTCCAAGAGTAATTGAATTACACCATCCTGCTCAATCAAAACTTGTTGTACATCAAAATCTCCTCCATCAAATATTCCTGAAGCATTATACAATACTACCGGACCAGCTTCAGTTCCAATCCAAATTTCACCATCCTTATCTTCAACAATCGTGTTAATTACTTTAGAAGGCAAATCGCCATTACCTTCTCCACTGACAATAAGTTTATATTGATCATCTGTATTGTCTGTAGGAGTGTCATTAAAATCATAAACTAATAAACCAACATTCTTAACCGCCATCCAGATATAATTATAGTTTTTATCAATCATTAAATCAGTACATACCATATTACTTGATGCTGATCCGCAATTAAAAGACATCCAAGTTCCGTCCTCGGTGTAAACAGATAGAGGCTCATTGACAAATGAATTTGCTACCCAAAAATTCCCATCTTTATCAAAACTACTCCCAGCAACTTTTACAGCATCTCCTGGGTGACTGATGGACGGTTGCAACGATGAATTATAAAATGTAAAGTGGTTTACAACAGCTTTATCTTGAATCTCAATAATGCCCCCCTGAAATGAACTTGCAAACACATGATTTTCATCATTAGGATCTATTGTGACTTGAACAAAATCGAAAAGTGTGTCCGGAACTTGCAGAGCAGGTTCTGTTATCTCATTCACCATATCCCAATCATATTGGTCATAAACATACATTCCGCGTTTGTTATAGTTTGCATTCCAATTTGTTCCATCTACTCTTCCAGTAGCAACCCATAGTCGATCGTTCAAAAAGGACATTTGAAAAACATCGTTACTAAATGGTCCAGAAACAACATAGTTAGTTACGACCCAATCATTCAGCATTTTTGTAGCTCCGCTTTCACGGTCAGCAACCCAAAAATAATTCCCGTCCCAAATTATTTGATTGGGAAGAATACCAACAGAACCTTTATAATATGAATAAGTTTCTATTATTTGATTGGACGAATTTATCACATTTAAACCCGCACTATTGGCAATAACAATATCACTGTCTTTATCTTCAATCGAATAATAATCTTGTCCAAAAGCATCGGCAACCGGATTCCAAGTCCCATTATAATAATAGACAGTATCATTCTGAACCCCATTTACTGAAAGGCTTGTATAAATCGTATTATTAAATAAATGGATTATTGAAAATTCGCCATTACTATTCGGAATGGAATTATCTTTTGACCACATCGTAAAATCAGATAAAAACGAACTTGTTTTGTTCGCTATATATATACCATCATCAGTGGCAGCATATATATACGTATCGTCTATGGTAATATCATTAATTTTTAATTGGGAACCACCTGTTCCTAATATATAAGTGTCTTTT
>Ga0209223_10001123_pt1 | contig 29719 bp, 25 predicted proteins | sample COG_06_FD_184750 | JGI IMG/M metagenome (GOLD analysis project Ga0209223, IMG submission 184750) | Pelagic Microbial community sample from North Sea - COGITO 998_met_06 (SPAdes) (version 2) | ecosystem: Environmental > Aquatic > Marine > Neritic zone/Coastal water | place: Helgoland, sampling...
GACTAAAATATTTTTTAAAAAAGTTAAAAAGATCATAAATTTTAAATGATTTTCAATCATTCAAAATTTACGATAAATCCTCCTTTAAAAAAAAGATATTTTGGTCTAGTTTTTGGGGGTCACTATAATAAACTTTAATGGCCTAGATCTATCAAAGTATAATATTTCCGATCTGCATTTTAGGAATTGCTCTTTTGCTGAAGCAAAAATGCCAAATTTACAAAATGTAAGTTTTTATGATGGTTGCAATCTTTCAGGAGCTGATTTTTCTTTTCGTACTTTAGAAGATACAATTTTTGGCTACCCATATCTTTATGATTTTGAAATACTGAACGATCCAAATCCAACCACAGTTGCTGCTAAGTTTGAAAATGCAGTATTGATTTTTAATAAAAATATTAAAGCTGATAATCACAATACTATATGGCAATCTAGCCTCAACAATACAGTAATAAAATGTTCCTCAGAGCCAAGATTTAATGGTAATGATTTAAATCTAAATGGCGCTAAAGTTGAGTTTTATGGCAATAGCAATAGCTATATAGTTAATAACGTTATTTCGGCAAGCGAGATTGAAAGCAGATATGGTAAAGTGGTTAGAGCAACTCTAGGAAATCCATTTCGAATTCATGATAAGGATAAGAATGTAACATTAGGAGTTTCTAGCAATTGTATCGAATCTGGTATCAGTAAAGATGTTGGAGGCCTTCTTACGAATACAACGGAAATATATGACGCAAGTAAAAACTTCACTAGAGATGCTGTTGGCTTTATAAGAGATCAACTGGCCCCAATTCGCAATCTTCATGTTGTTAATGCTGATGAAGAGCAAAAAAAGCTAGATTATGAGATAAAAAACTGCCGAATAGCCGATCCAGGTCCAAATCCTAAATGGATTAATATATGGGCAGAATATTTTGAAAATAGATTACCCGAAGAGCATTTGGGAGACGAAACCTATAGATCACAAATTTTATATGGCAAAGATTACAGCCCTGATAATAAGCAAGAATATATGGATGTTATTACTCACGAGTTTGGACATGCCAGAGGTCATAGATTCCAACATCAACATGAAGGTGGTTATCACGGTGCGGACTCGATATTATCGATGACTTACAACAAATATATGACCACTATGTCACCATTATTTCTTGACGAGAATAAGCCTTATGCTTTTCCTGGCTCTGCTGTTGATTTTGCTAGAAGTGAAATAGAGGCTATAGGCTTAATATATGGTTCCGAGCCAGTATTTCAAAATAGAGATTTTAAATATGTAGCAGATGGAGTTCATAGAAATATCATAATTGGCGAAGATAAAATTGGAACTTTAAATGTTGATTTATCTCAAATTCCTGCAGATCAGGAAATTGCAATTTTCAATGTTTCGCGCAGCTTTGGTTCCTGCAAAGACAATAGCAGTCCTTACCCCGATATATCATTTCCATGCCCTTCTAGTGATTTAATTAAAGGCTATGATCATTCCTTGATGTTGGCACAATTTAGTAAAGAAAAAGGAATTACTCAATTTTGTAATATGGAGGGTGGTCAAGGTAGTGATATTAGAATAATGATAAAAGATGCTCAAGGCCATACCTTTAATTACCTTAATAAATTTAGCCCAATAAGACTGATAGACGAATCTCCAGAGGGTTTTTTTGATAGAGTTTTTAATTCTTTATATACGCATCCACATAAATCATCAACAGAAACTAGCCATATTAAAGTTTTACCAACTCCAGAGCCACAGACTTCTTCACCCACACAAGAGTCTAATTCCACCAAATTTTCTTCAGCTACAGAGCCACAAACCAATACAAATACTTTACCTACTGACACAAGGTCTCAGACATCATATATCGCAGCCTCAAATAGCACTACTAAGCCACAAACTTCTTCATCTGGCATTGAGGAATCTCAAAAAATGTTATCAGAAGAATTTTCAACGACGGCTAATTTAGGCTTTTATTCGCAGCCTACATCAAGCACTATAGGTTATGATAAAAGAACAACATCGCCATATATTTCTTCGCAGCCAACCATGCAAAACCCCATGATATCACCAACACCGTTACCAGCTATTGGTGACAGAGATTCGAGTAATTCCTCTTCAGCTGCTATATGGACTGGAGTTGGGGGTGCTGTAGCTGCTGCTGGAATTGCTGTATATCTCGCATATAGATTCTTAAAAAAACCACCTTCAGAACCATCAAACAATTCAGAGTTACTGGGAATATCTAGAGTGGATGCAGTTGGAATTAGGAAATGGCGAATTGGTGCGTTGAATCGTCAAATATAAAACAGATAATGTAATTTTAGGAAATAGTAGCATCATCTTCTGATGGCTGATGCCAGAACTCAACTTATACCAAAATCCATCTTTAATACTGCATTTAATCAAATTAGTTTTGAGGATAAAATTTAAGCAATAAATCGCCGTGTATAGTGATATACATAAGATTTATTGCTTAAATTTTGGACCAAAAATAAGAAGGTTAAATGTAGTATTAAAGATGGATTTTGGTATTATACCTTTTTCAAAAGTTGAGTAACTTCATCTTTGAGATGGCTGCTAGGAAAAACACAAGCTGATTTGCTTATAATTTCAATTTTATAAATATATTTTTAATCTAACAAAAGTAATTACTGCACTGTATCTTGCTGTTTGCAGCTTATTTTTAGAAGAATGTAGCCACTAATACCCGACAAAAGAGAGCCAGCAATAACACCTAATCTAACAAAATTTTGATTATCAACATTATCAAAGGCTAGAGTCCCGATAAATAAACTCATGGTAAAGCCAATACCAGTTACCAAAGACATGGCGTAATATTGCTGCCAGTTAACATTGCTAGGTAGCTTACATATTTTTAACTTAGTGGTGATAAATGTTATCAACATAATTCCTATTTGTTTTCCAAAAAATAATCCTAGAGTGATACCAATTGTTATAGGATGTAAAATCATATCAACGGATAGCCCTGCCAAAGAAACACCGGCATTAGAAAAGGCAAAAATTGGTAAAATACTATATGCCACCCATGGATGTAAATTGCGCTCCAGATTGCGCGCTGGAGATCTATCATCTCTATTCTTGGCTCTAAGAGGTATAAATAAAGCGATAACAACTCCAGCAAGAGTAGCGTGAACTCCGGATTTTAAAACGCATGCCCAAAGAAAAATACCAACCACCGCATAAGGCGTTATTTTTGTGACCCCACGACGATTTAACGCGAACAATACAGCTACTGCTATTGCTGCAAAGACAAGAGAAATCATCGATAATGATTTTGTGTAGAATAAAGCAATGATGACAATAGCAGCCAAATCATCTATAATAGCAATTGCCACTAAACATACCTTAAGAGACTCTGGAACTCTTTTGCCAAGTAATGAAATAACACCAAGAGCAAAAGCAATGTCAGTTGCAGCAGGAATTGCCCAACCTTTTATAGCATCAGAATCACCCCAGTTAAAATAAGAATAAATCAAGGCTGGCACAACAAGACCACCAAAAGCCGCCACTACTGGCAGAATAACTTGATCCTTCGTAGAAAGCTGACCTTCAAGTATTTCTCTTTTAATCTCAAGCCCTACTAAAAGAAAGAAAATGGCCATAAGCCCATCATTAATCCAAAGTAATAAAGGCTTATCTATAGCAAAGCCACCTATCTGAACAACAACAGGGGTTTCTAAAAAATATCCATACAATCCTTTTAATGGAGAATTAGCAATTACAATCGCCAAAATAGCGGACATTCCAAGCAATATTCCAGCTGAAGCTTCGAGCCTAAAAAACTCCCTTATCATTCTAAGTGGCGAGTATTTTTGAGTCATAATTTAGTATTTTTTTGATTGATAATTTTTAATTCCATCTATTCGGTTTAGGTATTTATCGGCATTGATTTGTCGTTAAAGACTTTTGACTATTCTTTTTTACTTACGCCCTCTACCTGTTTACTCTTTTTAATTTCACTCTTTTTATTGATTAATTGAGTTATCATAGTGATGACCCCTCTTTTACATTGCACAATATAAACCATGTTCAGATCTCCCCAAACATTAATTATGGTTCTTATACGATCATGAATTGGATCAACAGCAATGATTATTGATAATAATTTACCAGTAATGGCAGATGGAATTGCAAAGGCACTAAACATACTGGTAAGCATAATTAGAGAGGCGCTTGGAACTGCAGCAGTTCCAACTGATAAACCAACTGCAGTCAATACTATCCATAAAAAGCTAACTTCCATACCAGCTAAATTAGCTGCAATAAGAAAATAAATTACCAAGCTAATGCTGGTTCCGTCCATATTAAAAGTAGCTCCTATTGGCATTAAGGCACGGTTATGGCCTTTATTTTTCATATCTTCGGGCACAATTAATGATTGAGCTGCGCGAATATTTGAAGCCAAAGTTGCCACAGAGGAGGAAGTCGTGCCTGCGGTAGCAATTACTGGTAGAGCCTTTACTAAAAATGATCTGTAGGTTTCACCCTTAATTCCTGCGCAAAAAATCTTTCTAATGGCAGTAGTGATAAAAAATTTGTAGAAAAATAAAATTATAGCATAAAAAGCAATAAATTTACCTAAATCGGCAAAGAATTGGAAGCCGCGCTGGTTTAATATATCCAAAAAAGATGCAAAAACAGCAATTGGTGCCAAAAGTAGAATTGTCAATAAAACACCAAATATTATCTTATCAAGAAAGTTCAACAAAGCTAGTGAATAGTCGATATCGTCTTTTAAGATTTCAGCCTTAGTATATTCCTCTCTAAATTCTCTAATATATAAAAATCTATCTAGAAATCTGACATCTAATATTTTTATCAAAACAAAGCCAATTCTTTTGGTAAAAAAAGCTAATAGGCCATGTAAAAAATAGCGAAAAACAATAGATGACAAAAGCCCGATAATCATTATCCATATAACCAAAGGTATTCCCTCTGGAGATTCCTTGTCAAAATCAGCTGCTTGAGCGCCATCAATTAAAGGCCTTATTACATCAGTGATTGGCAAGACCTGGAATGCGCCAAAAGCATAAACATTAGCAATAACAGTTGATATGATGTAAAGTATCATAATATCAACCAAGAGCACAAAAAATTTACTGTAAGAGCCCTCGGGGGAGCGAAAAAAAACACTAAACATAGCTGCTGCAATAACAACATAAGTCCATTTTTTAAGCGGAGTAAAGAAAATTGATTTTAAAAAACTATACACTTCTGGGCGAAGCTCTAGGCCAAGAGAATGCGATATAACGGACAAAATAACAGCGCCAACAAGTAAAACAGGTAGCATAATGGAAAATAAATCCTTCTCCTTTTTTACCTTCTCTTTTATTTCTTCAATCATGTAAAAGTATTTAGTTGAAAACCTAGTGGGCGCCAAAATTTATAATAGTAATTGCTAATATCAAGCTCTAAGAAATAGGATCATTATAATTAATTTTATCCCAAAAACCTCTCAGCAATTGTAAAATACAAAGGAATGCCAAAGGCAATATTAAATGGAAAAGTTATAGCTAAAGTCATTGGAATGTATATCGCCGCCTTAGCCTCAGGGAGGGCCATTCTCATGGCTGCCGTTACCGCTATATAAGAAGCGCTGGCAATTAAGGTAATAAACAACATACCAGTTCCGACATCGAGCCCAATAGTATAGCTAATTATAAAGCCAACAGTTGCCCCGATTAAAGGCATATATATGCCAAATGCTATTAACCGAAAATTAAATTCTTTTAAATGATGCATTTGCCTTGATACTAGCAGCCCCATATCTAGCAAAAAGAATGCCAACACTCCGTGGAATGGATCAATTAGGAAAGCTTTCATTTTTTCCATACCGCTATTTCCGCTCACTGCGCCAATAATAAATGACCCCGTTAAAAGTAAAATCGCGCCATTGGTAAATAATTCGCGCCATGGAAAATTAGCATCTTTTTTTGCAGGATCTTTTTCTGATTTATGCGCTAAAAATAACCCAGTCATGATAGCCGGGGCTTCCATTAACGCAACTACAGCAACAATATAAGCGGCATATACTATTTCACTTACCTCTAAAAAGCTTACTGCTGTAACAAAAGTTACCATACTAATTGAGCCATAATGCGCTGCCGTCGCAGAAATAGTTTTATTATCTAGCTTAGTTGTCCATTTTAGAAGAAAATAACCAATAAAAGGCTGTAAAAAACCCGTCAAAATACCAGCAGCTAATATAACAATAATTTCAAAATCTATTTCTGGTGCATTGGCAATTGCAACTCCACCCTTAAAGCCAATTGCCATCATTAAATATATCGATAAATAGCGCCCAATTTGATCAGGAACATTGAGATCCGATTTTACAAAGCCAGCAACCACACCTAAAATAAAAAATAAAATTGGTGGCGAAGTGATATTTTGTAAAAAAGATTCAATCATTTTATGGGTGATTTAATTAAATTTTTATTATATAAATAATAAGTAGGTATATACAACATAAGTTGCTGTAAATAATAATCCATATAATCTACTAAAATTAACGCCCTTTATCAATAAGAAGGCGAATATACAGGTGGTTATCAATAAAAATGGCACATCTATCATAGCAATATGACTGGGAATATTAACATCCTCAACCAAAGAAATGGCTCCACCGATTGACAGAATATTGAATATATTGCTGCCAACAATAGCCGATACTATAACGCTAGTATGTTTTCGAAGAGCTGCTATAATGGAAGTCGCTAACTCTGGTAAGCAAGATCCCAGCGCCACCACAAACAAGCCGATCACCTCTTCGCTAATATGAAATCTTTGCGCTAAAGAAGTCGCGCCTTTTAAAAAAAGAGAGGATCCGGCAACTAATAGCAATATGCCAATAATTGCCATCGCAAATGATTTCCATATATTGTAAGGCTGTGACATTCCCAAATCTTGCTCGATATTCTTAATGTCTTCATCTTTAAAATTTTTTTTATCATGGAAATAGGAATAAATTATATAGCAACATAATCCTAAAATCATCAGAAGGCCATTAAAAAAAGTAACCTTTCCCGTAAGATCAAATATAAAATATACAGCAATAGATATTAGCATCGCATAGATGTCGCGACGCGAGGATAAATTTTTAAAACTAAAAGGCGATATTAAGGCGCATAAGCCAATGATTAATAATATATTGGCGATATTGCTGCCAATTATGTTACCTATTGCTATTTCTGGAGAGCCTTGAAACATAGCTTGCAGTGATATTGTCATCTCTGGCATGGAGGTGCCAAAGCCAACAATTACAGAGCTGACTAAAATTTTTGATATCTTAAGATTAATCGCAATTGAAACTGTTCCCTTGATTAAAGATTCTCCTCCGATAAACAAAACAATAATGCCGGCAAGCACTAATAATAATTCCATTTCTTAAAATATTATGTCTGACTTAATAAAATTGGATAATTCATATTATGATCTAGGCTTGGATTTTTTTAAACCTCAACATCCAAACCATATTGATAAACCTAAATTAGTTTTATTCAATAACGACTTAGCAAAAAACTTTAATCTTGGTAATAAAATTTCTGATGCAGATTTAGCTAATATTTTTTGTGGCAATATTTTACTACCAAATTCTAAGCCAATTGCATTAGCCTATGCTGGGCATCAATTTGGCAATTTTGTGCCTCAACTTGGTGATGGTCGCGCTGTTCTTTTGGGTGAAATAAAGAATAAAAAAAATCAAATTTACGATATCGCACTCAAAGGCTCGGGGCAAACTTATTTCTCAAGAAGTGGTGATGGCAAATACCCTCTCAACGCAGCTATTAAGGAATATATTTTTAGTGAAGCCCTGCATTATTTAAAAATACCAGCGGCCAGGTCATTGGCGCTAGTTGCAACTAACGAGTTTGTTAATAGAAGTGATGTTAATCAAGGCTCGGTGATTACCAGAATTGCCAAAAGCCATATTAGAATTGGCACCTTTGAATATTTTGCAGCCAAAAATGATTTTAATAATGTTAAGAAGCTAGCTGATTACTCAATTAAAAGACATTTTCCTCAATGCTTAGAAGTGCAAAATATATATTTATCTTTGTTAAAAAAAGTTATTAAATCACAAGCAGAACTCGTTTCATCCTGGATGTCTGTTGGCTTTATTCATGGAGTTATGAATACTGACAACATAGCGATTTGCAAAGATACCATCGATTTTGGTCCATGCGCTTTTATGGACGAATATCATCAAAATAAAACTTTTAGCTATATTGATAAAAGGGGTCGCTATAGCTACTCAAATCAAAGAAATATTATTTTATGGAATTTGACTAGATTTGCTGAGACCATATTACCACTCATAGATGTTGATATTAAAAAGGCGGTTAAATTAGCCGAAGCTGAGCTTAATAAGTTTGAGAATATTTTTGATAAAATTTATTACTCAAAAATGATGAGTAAAATTGGTATTTTTAATTTCGAAAAGGGTGATGAAATATTGATTAAAGAATTTTTAGAAATTCTACAATCTAATCAATTAGATTTTACTAACTCTTTTCGCAATCTTAGTGAAATCTTAGTCAATAACAAGATTGATGATAAAAACCATGATTTAAAGATCTGGCGCAAGAAGTGGCTAGGTAGATTAAGTCAACAAAATTTAGGATCAGAAAAAATTGCCATTAAGATGAACAAAATAAATCCAATTCTAATACCAAGGAATCATTTGGTTGAAAAAATCATCAATAAATCGATCAATGATAATAGTTTTTGTGAGCTCAAAGAATTTGTAAAAGCCCTAAAAAAACCATTTATTTATAATGAATATTTTAAGGAATATTATAGAATGCCAACTCAAGAAGAGCAAGTTCATCATACTTTTTGCGGCACATGAATAGCGCTTATAATCTTGAAATATCTATAATAATGTGGTGTAGCGCTTTAATGAACTAATTCGCCAAAAAGTAAGCTAAAAATAAATACATCCTCCGCTTTTCCTTGATGTATTCTATGCTGCCTTAACCTACCCTCTTTTGTGAAGCCACATTTTTGTAAAATTTTAATTGAAGACTCATTTTCAATGGCGCAAAAAGCTTCAACGCGATTGATTTGCCAATTATTAAAAATATAATCTGCTACAGTCTTAATTGATTTGGTCATTATACCTTTTTGCCAATAATTACAAGCTAAATCATAACTTAACTCAATTCTTTTATGAATAGAGTTATAATTGTTAAAGCCAATAGAGCCTATCATTTTGTTGTTGTTTTTATCAGCAATAGCGAAGTATATTCCTTGATTATTATAAAATAAGTTACGCCAATAATAAAGATCTCTTCTGGCTTCTTCAATATCTTTGATTGGTGGGCATAAAATATATTTATTAACTCTACTATCAGAATAATATTCAAAGAAATCTGCTATGTCATTTTCACCTTGTTCTCTTAAAATATAGTCGCCAATATCTATCTTGGGAAATTGTTTTTGCGAAAAAATGCTATTCTGATCTAGGAAATAATTTTTCATAAAGTTAATAAATAAATTATCATGAAAATTGCAGCACAAATGGATGAAATATCCAATATAGATTTTAAAACCGATTCAACTTTTGCTATACTTTTAGCAGCCCAAAATCAAGGTCATGATATTTTCTATTATCTACCATCAACTCTATCTTATGACTTTAGCAAAAATCATCTTGAGGCTGATGTTAAAAAAATCTCTTTGCAACCCGAAATTAATAATCACTACACAATAATATCTCAACAACAAACTAACTTGAATGATTTTGATGTTATTTTGCTGCGTCAAGATCCGCCCTTTAACATGAATTATATCACTACAACTTACTTATTGGAAAAAATATCCGATAAGGTGTTGGTTTTAAATAATCCGCTAGAAGTAAGAAATTGTCCTGAAAAATGGATGGTTAGTTTATTTTCTGACCTAACTCCACCAACTTTATTTTCTCAAGATATAAAGCGCATTAAGGAGTTTTATGATTTTCATGGCGACATAATTCTAAAACCATTTTATGGCAATGGCGGCGAAGGAATTGTCTTTATGAAAAAAGGTGATCCAAATTTTTCATCAATATTAGAGATGATGGTAAGTCACTATGATGGACTAATTATAGCACAAAAATTTCTTCCCGAGGTAAGCAAGGGTGATAAAAGAGTTATTTTACTTGATGGAGAAGCCGTAGGATCAATATTGCGCGTTCCTAGTAAAGATGAGATTAGATCAAACTTACATGTTGGTGGTCGAGCCAATAAAACCAAATTATCAATTCGCGATCAAGAAATTTGTAATAGATTAGGTCCTGAGTTAAAAAAAAGAGGGCTTTTTTTTGTTGGTATCGATATTATTGGCGATTATGTCACCGAAATAAATGTCACCTCACCAACTGGTCTCAATGAAATTAAAAAATTAGATAATATAGATTTATCTAAAAAAATAATTGAACTCATTGAGCAAAAATTAATTAATGATTAATGAAATTTTCTGATCAAGGAATTATTATTGATCTCAGTAATTATGGCGAAGGATCAGTAATAGCAAAATTGCTGACAAAAAATCATGGTGTTTGTTGTGGCTTTGTAAAATACGCCAAATCTAAAAAAGTTAAAGCTATTTATCAGATTGGAAATCTTATTTCTTTTGAATATCGCAGTCGCGTCGATGATAATTTGGGTAGCTTTTTTACTGTTGATTTAGCGCGCTCATATTTAGCTAATATTATTTTTGATAAAGCTAAGCTTGACTGTGTCAGATGTTTGTTTTTCTTAATCAGTAAAGCTTTTTTGGAAAGCGAAGCGCAAAACTCTCTTTTTAACCAATTAGAATATTTCCTAAATGATGCTAATTGCGAAGATGCAAATATTTATAGAATTATTGCGAATTATGTCAGGTTGGAATTATCAATTCTTAATATATTAGGTTATGGCGTTGATCTAAGTCGATGCGCTGCTACAAATTCAGATATAAATCTTACCTTTGTTTCACCTAAATCTGCAAGAGCAGTATCTCGTGAAGCTGGATTGCCTTATGCCGATAAGTTACTATTGTTACCAGATTTTTTAGCCAATAATTGCAATAATTTAACAAGGGAAGATTTAATAAATGGCCTCAAGCTAAGTGGTTATTTTTTAGCCAAATATATTTTTGAGGGTAATAAAAAATTTACCCAAATCAGATCAATCTTTATATCCAATATTTAATACCAAAATCCATCTTTAATACTGCATTTAATCAAATTAGTTTTGAGGATAAAATTTAAGCAATAAACCGCCGTGTATAGTGATATACATAAGATTTATTGCTTAAATTTTAGACCAAAAATAAGAAGGTTAAATGTAGTATTAAAGATGGATTTTGGTATAATTCAGATCCGTTGATAAAAAGGCATTTAGATGAATAATTAAAAAATAAGATCACCCAAGGCGTCAACGATATTTATTTGGCCGTCAATCAACAAGCAAACATAAAAAGATAGGCAAATTGAAGGTCCAAAAGGAAAAGCATCATCATTTTTTATTTTTTGCCAAATCGAGCCAAAGATAGCACCAAAAATTCCACTCAACAAAATAAAGAATAAAAAATTATCAAATCCAAGAGCTAATCCTGCGATAAAAAAGAATTTAAGATCGTCAATACCAATGGCCTCAAGGCCGCTAGCAAAATAGAAAAATAACCACAAAGCTATACCAAAAAAGAGATAGGAAAAAGCTGGAATAAATCGCAAAAATATATCATCGCTACCAAAGCCTTTCGCCATTAACAAAGAAGTTACAAATATAGCCAAAATATATTGCGATATATCAGGTATGTAATAATGCTCTAAATCAACAATGCACATAAAAATCAATATAGCAGCTATCGCCAAGTAGATGATTAGACTTAGATTAATCTTTTGCTCCAATAACAAAAAGGTTGTGGTAAATATAATTAAAAAAGCTGACTCAATTAATGGATATCTTTTTGATATTTTGGCTTGGCATTTGCTACATTTCCCTCTTTGAAAAAGCCAAGAAAAAAGTGGGATTAGATTAAGAGGAGTTAGATTCTTTTGACATTTAGGGCATTTTGAACGAGCAAAAACAATAGATTCCTTGCTATTAAGGCGATAAGTTACAAGACTTGTAAAGCTGCCAAAAACAAGTGATAGAATTGCTATTATCAATAATTGCTCCATTGGTAGTAATATAGAAAAATCTAACATTAAATAAAATAAATATTTACCCTTTGCTTTTCAAAAATTTTTGAAAAAAATGTCGCCAAGGAGCATTTGCAATAATCCTCAAAATTCTTATAAATGACAAGTTTTTATAGCAAGTTTTTAATAATTATCATTCTACTAATTTCTTCTTGTAAGCATAAGCCAGCTCCTATAATTGATCGCGCCGATTTCTTTTTTGACAAAGCCAATTCTTATAGATATAGCAAAAGTTATCAAGGATATGGAGAAATTAAAGATGGCTATATCAAGGTAATGGCTGGCGATACTCTTTATGGCATTGCCAGCTACTATAATATCCCATCCAATGATCTAATCGCCGCTAATAATCTTAAAGAGCCTTATCATTTAATTGCTGGATCAAAGCTAAAAGTTCCACAAACTGGTTATCATCGCGTACGCTCTGGAGAAACATTATTTACTATATCTAAAAATTATAATATTAAGCTAGCGCATCTAGCAAAAATGAATAACCTAAGTGAGCCTTACAATATTAGATCTGGACAAGTTATACAGATCGGCGAGGATGCCAAAAAACCTAATTACAACACCAATGGGAAGCAAAATAATAGACGCATTGTAACCAAAAAACCATCTATTATCAGCAAGATTAGAAGAAAATTAAATAAATTTTCTTGGCCAGTCGATGGTCAAGTGGTTTCAAGATTTGGACCAAAAAAGGGTGGTCTATATAATGATGGTATTAATATTAAAGCTGCCACTGGATCAAGTGTAAAAGCTGCTGAAGATGGAGTTGTAGCTTATGTTGGTAACGAGCTTAGAGGTTATGGCAATCTAATAATTATCAAACATGATGGCGGGTGGATAACGGCATATGCACATCTTTCAAAATCCCAAGTCAAAAAAGGGCAAAATATTGCCAAAGGTCAGAAAATTGGTGCCGTGGGCGAAACTGGAAAAGTTACATTCCCGCAACTTTACTTTGGTTTGCGTAAAGGTAGGGACGCAGTTAATCCTGAAAATTACCTCATACCATAATACTAATTATTAATTTTATGTTAAGATTCTTCTCAAAAGCAAAAAAGCAAGATAAGGCAAATCCCAAAATATCTAACAACGCGCCTTCATCAAGCAAAATATCATCATCTATTAAGCAAATTTTTACTCATTCTGAGCTTAGCGATGAAATTATTGAAGCGCTTGAGGAGCAATTAATAATTGCTGATATGGGAGTGAAATCAGCACAAGAAATTACCCAAAAATTATCCCAACAAAAATTTATAAAAAACATTACTTTTGAACAGGTAAAAGATTTTTTGATAAATGAAATATATCAAATATTGCAGCCATTTGAAAAAAAGATTAACTTTAAAGATATTTCCAAGCCTAAAGTTATCATATTTAATGGGGTTAATGGCTCTGGCAAAACCACAACTATTGGTAAAATAGCTTCCAACTTAACAAAGCAAAATAACAAGGTCTTGATAGCAGCTTGTGATAGCTTTAGAGCTGCAGCATCTGATCAATTGCAAGTATGGGCAAAAAGAGCTGATTGCGAAATTATTTTGCCAAAAAAAGAAAATGAAGATCCAGCAGCAATTGCTTATCGCGCCTTAGAATATGCAAAAAATAATAATTTTGATACTTTGTTAATTGATACCGCTGGCAGATTGCAAAATAAACAAAATCTAATGGATGAGCTGCAAAAAATTGGCAATGTTATCAAAAAAATTGACGCTTTTGCTCCTCATGAAAATATCTTGGTGGTTGATTCAACGATAGGGCAAAACTCTTATAATCAATTAGAAATATTTGATAAAACCGTTGGAGTGACCGGGGTTATCGTTACAAAACTTGATGGTAGTGCTAAAGGGGGAATGCTAATATCATTGGTGCAAAAATTTAAAAAACCAGTTTACGCTATTGGCGTTGGTGAAAAAATTGATGATCTTCAAGAATTTGACGCCAAGAGCTTTGCTCAAGATTTATTTTTGTAGGGGTTTTTTACCCGGCAATCTAGCAAAAATTGGATCGGTTATATTGTTAGAAAGTAGTGTTAAAAACCATATAACAAAATAAAGAGCGCAAGGAAAGGCTATTCTTGATTTGTTTTTAGCTAAACCTTTTTTAATTATATTAACGCATTTTGCTGGTGTCATAATAAGAGGCATCGGAAAATCATTTATCTCAGTCATTGGTGTTTTGACATAGCCGGGACAAACCACGCTAACCTCAATACCGAATTGTTTAAGATTGCCGCGCAAGCCTTCGCCATAAACCCTAACTGCAGCTTTAGAGGCGCTATAAGCTGGAGAGCTGGGCAAGCCTTTGAATCCAGCTAATGAAGAAATAATAGCAATCTGTCCCCTGCCTCTTTTTTTCATATTTTCAATAGCTGGCTGAATTAAATTTAGCACACCATAAACATTGACATCAAAAATTCCTTTAATTTGCGCAAAACTTTCATTGCTTAGTGATGTTCCTGCTGAAATTCCAGCATTAGCAATAACTAAATCAAGATTGAAGCTCTTATCAATATCATCAATCCAGCTTTTCAATAATTCATTATTAGTAACATCTATTGATTTTATGATAATATTGGCGCCTAAAGCTTGGCAAATTTTTTTTGTTTTTTCTAGCTTTTCTAAATTTCTACCGCATAAAAATATATTCGACTCTTTGCAAGAGTAACCAATTGCTAAAGCTCTGCCAATTCCACTGCCAGCGCCGCTAATAAGAATATTTTTTGGATTTAACATATTTTTTAATGAATAATTACAATTTTATAACATTTGAGGGAATTGAAGGTTGCGGCAAATCAACTCAAGTAAAAAAATTACAACAATATTTTATAGATAACAATATTGATTTTGTGACCACCAGAGAGCCTGGGGGGGTTAGTTTTAGTGAGCAAATAAGAAATATCCTGCTTAGCTCCAGCAATAACAGCATTTCGGCAAAAACAGAATTACTCCTTAATTTTGCTAGTCGCATTGAGCATATTGATAAAAAGATAAAGCCAGCACTCAAATTAAATAAAAAAGTTATTTGTGATCGCTTTTTCGACTCAACATTTGCCTATCAAGGCTACGCTATGGGGCTAGATTTATCACAAATTGAGTTAATAAAAAAAATATCTATAGGAGATTTTGCTCCTGACATAACTTTTCTAATTGACTTGCCAATTGAAACAGCATGTGAGCGTATAAAAAATAGAAGCAACAATAATCGCTATGATGAGATGAGTTTTTCATTTCATGAAAAAGTTAGGCAAGGTTTTTTGGATTTAGCCAACAATAATTCACGAATTTTCATAATTGATGGTTTGCAAAATATAGATGATATATCTAATAAAATTATCCAAAAATTAATCGATTAACCACAATGATGGATAAGGAAATTTATAAAATAAAAAATCTAAAGATAAAAAGAGCCTTCAGCCTTCTTGAAATTTCGATATTAATGGCACTCATTGCTTTGCTCATGACCTTTATTGTAAAAGGAATTGATGTTTTGAAGGATGCTAGAGTGTCAAAGGCGCAAATTCTTACCAAAAATGCCCCCATGAATCACATGGATGATCTTATAATATGGTATGAAACCACTCTAGCAGATAGCTTTAATAAAGAAGAGTTAGTTGATGGGGGTAATATTTCAATTTGGTATAATCGCGCACCTAATTATTATCGCATAAACAACGCCACTCAAAGTGTTGTCAATAATCAGCCAATATATTCACAAAATATTTTTAATAAAATAATTCCCTCCCTTAGTTTTGACGGCAATGATTTTATGAATTTTGACGGCAATAATTTAATAAACTCTGATTATACTTTATTTTTTGTAGAACAAAGAGTCGCCGGCTCTTCAATGGCATTTATTGGTGGCGCATCTAGTAACGCAAATAGCAATCTAATTCCTGGCTATCGAGATAGCGACACTATCACCTTAGCTCAATATGGCAATGACATGAATTTTGATTTGGCAAGCTACTCCTCGCCCATAAGTAGAATCCATACATTTCAAATGAGTGATAGAGGCGGTAAAATATATTGGCTTAATGGTGGCGATAACCCTGAATCTCAAGATGTAGCTCAAACAGCTCATCTTGTTGACTATCAAGCTCCTCGAATAGGTAATCAGCAAAATAATTGGAATTATATTGGCAATATGGCAGAAATAATAATATTCAATCGCGCCATCGATGATGGTGAAAGACAAGAAATTGAAAAATATCTTAGTCAAAAATATGGCATCAATCTAGATTGATAATAAAATCTACTTTATACTTAATTAAACTAATTTAGCCCTAAATTATAAACTGAAAATGACATAGCTTGCATCAGAAGTGATTTTATGCTATAATGGTATATCTATGAATTATATAAAATATTTATGAAAATTATAAAATCTAAAAAATCAGCTTTTAGTTTAATTGAGCTTAGCGTTGTGTTGGTATTATTGGCAGTCATTATAGCTGCATCATTGTCTTCGAGAGTCGTAAAAATCAAAAATGCTGAATCTTCTAAGTCGATCAAACAATTTGAAGAGGTTTATAAAGCTATGGGACGCTTTGCCCAAATAAATGGCAGGCTGCCTTGTCCCGCATCCTTAAACAAAAGAAGAGAAAATGGAAATGGAAATGGAAATGGAAGTAATGATTTTGGATCTGAAGTTATAAATAACGGAGATTGCTCTGGGCTCGGCATTTATCTTGGCGGATCTTCGAGCCAAAACCTTGATCTTGCTTATGGTATGGTGCCATTTAAGGAGCTGAGATTAGGGGATAAAAAGGCAAAAGATCTTTATAATAATAGGCTTATCTATGTCGTAGATAAGAGGATGACAAAAGTAGGTGGCTTTAATGATGATTCACATATTATTAGCGTTATCAACAAAAAAACCCAGTCAACTAAAGAGTTTGATTTCATCATTATGAATCAAGGCAGAAATAAAGCCGGAGCATTTTCTATGACAAAATCATCCCAGATCACTAAAGCTGGATCAAGCGATGAGCAAAGCAATGCTATTAACCAATCAGCATTGCCAACATTTGATCATGAATTTATATCGCACTCTACTGATCCGGGCTTTGATGATAAAATATTTGCTAAAACAAGAGATGATTTAATTCGTGATTTTAATCTGGGAGATTTTTTTTCTTGTGCCGAAAGTGAAGAGCTAACAATCGCCAATAATGTATTCACTTGGCCTGATGCTGCAGCTGGGGCAAAAGTAAGCTCAACTCAAGCCTGCCCAAATAATTTTAAAGGCAAAGCGATGTATGCTATAAGAAAATGTAATGAAGATGGAACCTGGGGAGATGTCGTTTTAACATGCGAAGAAGAGCCTATTGATTTCTCAGATACTGTAGATGCAGAAATTGGTCTAGCCTCTGGACTAGATAGCGTTGAGTCAAATTTAATGCTGTGGTTAGATGCTAAAAATATCGATGAAAATCATAATTCAACTCTAGCTAATGAAGCTCAAATTTCAACATGGCATGATTTGAGTCTAAATAAAAATCACGCCATTCAAAGCGGAATTAATAAGCCAATATACAAGGCCGGTGATTATGTTTACTTTAATGCGGGAAATTATTTTGTAATACCAAGATTTACAACTGGTCTCACAGAGGGTGAAATATTTGCTGTTGTAAAAGTTGATACTGAGTCGGGAAAAAATGGTGGTTTTCATAGATGGGGCAATAGTTCAAATTTCCTCTATAATTGGGACAATGGACAGATATATGAGAATTTTGGTAGAAACACTCGCTATGCTTGGAATTCACCAACAGATCTCAATCAATTTGTAATCTATAATGTATCTTCTAAGCCTTCCAACTGGTACGCTAGAATCAATGGCTCTCAAGATCAATACAGAACTAATGGCGTAGTATCTTGGGGTGCGTCAAATACTATTGGTGATTCACAATGGGGCAATTGGGATGGCGGCTCAATTCAAGAGATAATATTTTTAAGCAGAGTTAGTACGGTAAGTGAAAGAGTGTTTATAAATTATTACCTCTCAAAAAAATGGAACCTAGCATCAACTGTCGATAGCAATAATAATGGTGTAGTTGATAGTGTAGAAGTAGCAAGTGGAGAAGATCCAGTAAAAGTTACGCCATGTCAAGGAGCTGAAATAGACACCACTTCTGTTCCTGGAAAGACTATATGTATATTTAGGTCTAGCGGTGGATCTTTTTCAATTACTGAAGCAATTAATGTAGAATATCTTATAGTTGCCGGCGGCGGTGGTGGTGGTGGTGATCCAACTGGCTCTGGTCAAGGTGGCGGAGGAGGAGCTGGAGGCCTCTTAAATGGCACAAAAAATATGGTATCTGGTAACTATAATATTATTGTTGGCTCAGGAGGTGGTGTGCGTAACAATGGCGCCAATTCTTCCTTTGATTCTCTAGTAGCAATTGGCGGTGGACGCGGTGGAGGGACTGGAAAAGGTTCTACAGGTGGATCTGGCGGAGGAACTGGGTTTTTTTCATTTGGCTACTCGGGTGCAGTAGATGGACAAGGATATAGGGGTGGTAAAGGAGGAAACTGGGTCTCGGGTGCTGGCGGCGGCGCTGGAGGCGTTGGTGGCGACGGCTCAAATACTAATATGAATATATATGGTGGCAGAGGAGGCAATGGCAAGCAATTTGATATAACTGGTATCAATAGCTGGTATGCTGTTGGGGGCCCTGGAATCAGTAGAAGTAATGTCTGCGGTCGAGCAGCGCCGGGAGGATCTTCTTGCAAGCAATCAGGTGCTAGCAACACTGGTAATGGAGGCGGCTGGAATAAAGGTGGTGGCTCAGGAATTGTCGTTATAAGGTACGACACTCCAACTGATAATTAATTGCTTAATTTATTTCAAAAGACCTTTGTTTTTACGCAAAGGTCTTTTTTAAGATGAAGATCTTCTTGAAAAACCAAAGTAGTATTAAGTACTATGGCTTTCAACAAGACCTCCAAAACAAATCTTTTTGTTAAAAGTCAACTAGTTAGTGCGAGGGTTAATAATGACAAAATACCTCTTTTAAATTTAGAACTTAAATTATAGTCTAATTAGCTATTCTATCAAGATCAAAACAATAAAATAATGACAAAAAGAAATAAAATTTCACTAATTGGTGCTGGTAATATTGGTGGCACATTAGCCCATTTGGCTGGCTTGAAAAATCTTGGCGATGTAGTTATTCTTGATATCAATGAAGGCACAGCGCAAGGCAAAGCTCTTGATATTGAGCAATCTTCAGTTGCTGAAGATTTTGATGCCAATTTAATTGGCACTCAAGATTATAAGGATATTGCTGATTCTGATGTTATCATTGTTACTGCAGGAATTGCTAGAAAACCTGGTATGAGTCGTGATGATTTGTTAAATACCAACACTGCAATAATTAAGTCAGTAGCGCAAAATATAAAAAAATATTCGCCTAACGCTTTTGTAATTGTGATTACCAATCCGCTTGATGCTATGGTTTATGTCATGCAAAAAGTTTCGGGACTTCCAGTTAATAAAGTTGTTGGTATGGCTGGAGTGCTTGATTCATCAAGAATGTCGCTATTTTTAGCTCGTGAATTTAATGTATCGGTGGAAGATGTTAATTCTTGTGTATTAGGTGGTCATGGTGATTCTATGGTGCCACTTATTCGCTATTCTAGTATTGCTGGAATTCCAATTCCCGATCTACTTAAAATGGGCTGGTCAACTCAAGAAAAAATTGATCAAATAGTTCAAAGAACTAGAGATGGTGGCGCCGAAATTGTTAAGCTTTTGGGCAATGGTTCGGCTTTTTATGCTCCAGCCTCTTCTGCCATCTTAATGGCTGAAAGCTATTTATTTAATAAAAGAAGAGTTTTGCCAGTGGCAGCTTATCTTAGTGGGCAATATGGTGTTAATGATTTATATATTGGCGTGCCTTCAATTATTGGTGAAAATGGCGTTGAAAAAATCATTGAATTTGATTTAACCAAAGATGAAAAATCAATGTTTGATAAATCAATCGCAGCAGTTAAAAGCTTGGTTAATCAAATCACTATTAGCTAGAAATTATCGATATTAATTCGGTGCAAAATATATCCAAACCAAGATTATTTTTTATTTATTCATTAGTGCTCCTATCGTTTGTAATAATGATAGGACGCATGCTTCATATCGTTATTTTTAGCGATGATTCTATTCACAGCAAGCGCTACCGATCAACTAACCTCAAGAATAATAGGGGAAATATTTTAGATAGAAATGGTATAATTTTAGCCACCGATATTGCCACAAAATCCTTATATGCCAATCCCAAATTAATAAAGAATCACAATAAAACCGCTGATTTTTTATCAAAGATGTTTGAGGATTTGGATTATGACATAATAAAGCGTAAAATTTTACAAAACTCTAAAAAAGATTGGATTCTGATCCGTCGCAATCTCACCCCAAATCAAGTCCTGCAAGTTAAAAATCTTCATATGGCCGGCCTTGTCTTTGATAAGGATAAAAGCCGCGTCTATCCTCATAAATCAGTGGTTAGTCATATTGTTGGCTATGGAGATGTAGATCGAAATGGTCTATCTGGTATTGAATTAAGCTACAATGAAGCGCTTAAAAAAGGCAATAACATAACTCTGGCTACAGATATTAGTCTACAAGATATAATGTTTGATGAGCTGCAAAAAGCTATGGAAAAATATTCAGCGCAAGCAGCAGCTGGAGTTATTATGGATGTAAATAATGGCGAGATATTATCACTTGTTTCTTTGCCAAATTTTGACCCCAATTTTCCTCGCAAAGCAAGTTCTAGTAAAAAATTTAATAGAATAACTAATGGTGTTTATGAATTAGGCTCCGTATTTAAAATATTTACTAACGCTATTGTTTTTGAAGAAGATCTGATAAAAGAAAATGAGTTATTTGACGTCTCAAAACCTATAGAATATGGCAAATTCACTATTTCTGACGATCATCATGTTAAAAATAAAATGAATTTAGAGGAAATATTTATTTATTCCTCAAATGTTGGTACGGTAAAAATTGCTGAAAGAATTGGCATAGAAAAACAAAAGGAATTCCTCAAAAAAATTGGCTTAACAAGAAAAATAAAAGCTGATTTTGATGGGCTCGCCAAGCCAATTTATCCCAAAAGATGGCGCGAAATTAATCTATATACCATAGCATATGGACATGGCATTGCTGTAACTCCGCTACATATAGCATCTTCTGTATCGGCAATGGTTAATGGAGGAAATTTACTCAACCCAACATTTATTAAGAAAGAAAAAGCTTTGATAAAAAATAAGGTTATTAGTATCAATACCTCGCAAAAAATTCGTGATCTAATGCGAAAAGCTGTTAACAAAGGAACGGGTGGCAAAGCTAATATTGAGGGTTATGAAGTTGCTGGCAAAACTGGCACCGCTGAAAAAGCTGAGCTCGGTAGCTACAATGAAAAAAAGACCATAGCTTCTTTTGTTGCTATTTTTCCAGCATCAAATCCTAGATATTTGGTTTATATTTTATTTGATAAACCAGATTCTCAATTCAATACTGGCGGCATGATTGCCGCGCCAGTTACTGGATCGATAATAGAAAACATTGCTCCAATACTTGGCATTTCTCCACGATGATACCAAGCATCATCTTTAGCGATCTATGCAAAAAAGTAAATTGACAACCCGATAATCATAAAAATCAAAGAAAGTAGCCAGAAGTACTTAACAACTTTTTCCTCTGCCCAGCCCTTTTTTTCAAAATGATGATGAATTGGCGCCATAAGAAAAATACGTTTTTTTTGTATCTTATATGATGCTACTTGTAATATTACCGATAAAGATTCAACAACAAACAGCAAGGCAATAAAAAAGAAAATAAATTCCTGCTTTAATATAACGGCAATCAGCCCCAAAACAGCTCCTATAGCTAAGCTACCAACATCTCCCATAAAAATCTTTGCTGGCCTAAGATTAAATACTAAAAACCCAATAATTGCACCGATTAAAGAGGTGCAAAAAATTATAATTTCTTGCGAATCTTGAATAAAAGGAACCCTAATTGCATTAGCTAAGGAATGGTTTGAAGCAATATAAGTTAAAATTATTAAAGAAATTAGGCTTAAAATTGCCGGTATGGAAACAAGACCGTCAAGACCATCAGTTAAGTTAGTGCCATTTGCCGAGCCAATAACAACAAAGCTGATAAATAAAATAAAAAGCCAACTCGCAATTTCTAAAAAATAGCCATCACCAATAGCAAAAAATATGGCATTATAGCCATGAATAGGATTTATTTCTTTCAAAGCTAAGAAAGCCAAGCCAATTATAGCAAACTGTAAAATAATCTTAATGCTGCCACGCAGCCCTTGTGGGTTTTTATATATTATTTTGATCAAATCATCAACAAGACCAATTATAGCAAAAGCAACAAAAACCAATGATAAAATTTTGATATAATAATTTGTAAAATCAGCAAAAAGAGCTGTTGAGAAGAGTGTAGCTAAGATGATAAAAATACCACCCATGGTTGGGGTGCCTATTTTTTTTTGATGAGATTTAGGGCCAGAATTACGAATTGGTTGTATTAAGGAATCATTATTGGCAAAAAACTTGATGTATTTTTTAGTAAAGATAAATGAAAATATAAATGAGGCAGATAAAGCACAAAAAATATGAATCCCAAAATTATTGAATAATATGATATCGCTAAACATTTCTATTTTATTTACTAACCGGCAGATCTTGTACTTTCACTAGGCTTTAAACCAGCTGAAGTAGGAGTATTCATTTGTGATCCTGGGTTAACATGCTCTAAACTAAAGCCTTTCCCTACTGGATTTTGATTATTAAGTTCATTGCCACTAGCTACTTTTCCTGGACTCAGAACAACACTGAACGCATCTTCCATTGGATTACTTTCGAAGGCCTTACTAGATGGAATGATTCCATCCATCCCTGAATCTGAAATTATATTTGCAGCCAATACTCCTTTAAAAAAATCATCAGTAAAGCTTTTTTCAGCACCAAATATACCAGATGCTAGACCACTATTTCCAGGCATTGCATTTGATGCTCCTGGATTTGAATCATGAGAATCCATAGAAGCTAGCATAGAGCTATTTATCCCTGAATCTTCTGTCATATTTATTACAAATTTTATTTTGTATCAACGGCAGCAATTGCAGCCATGTTTAAAATTTCATTAATTGATGATCTCATTGTAACAATTTGCACAGATTTTTCAAGTCCATTTAATATTGGCCCAATAACTGTACATTCTCCAACTTGCTCAAGAAGTTTAGTGGCTATACTGGCCGAGTGCAGTCCTGGACAAATCAAGATGTTTGCCGGAGCAGTTAGGCGACAAAATGGATATTTAGACATCTTATCAATATCAAGAGCAACATCAGCTGTCATTTCGCCGTCATATTCAAAGCTAACTTTTTGCTCATCAAGAATTGCTACGGCTTTTTTAATGCGTTCCGATTCGGTTTTTAAGGCTGAACCGAAATTAGAAAATGATAAAAATGCCACTCTTGGATCATAACCCATATCGCTGACTTTTTTTGCAGTTTGGATGGCAATTTTAGCTAAATGCTCTGATGAAGATAATTCGGAACAGGCGGTATCTGAGATAAAAATGGTTTTTCCTTTAGAAATCACCATAGAAATACCAAGAGCTATTTGATTTTTTTCATTTTTAATTACTTTCCAAATATCAGTAAAAGCTTGACGATATCCTCTAGTTAAGCCAGTAACTAAGGCATCACCATCACCACAAGCAAGCATTGAAGCGCTGAATATATTGCGATCAGTCTTAACCATTCGCGAGCAATCAGAGTATAAAATACCTTCTCTTTGCAATTTATTATAAAGATAATCGGTAAATTTATTATTTTCCTCGGAAATAGCGGCATTGTATATTTCAATGCCATCTTCACTAATATTGGCATTTGTCATATTAGCTAAAATTCTATCTTTACGACCAACTAAAACTGGAGTGCCATAGCCATTATCACGCCACATTGCAGCAACGCGGATAATTTCTGGCTGCTCACCTTCAGCAAAAATAACTTTTTTTGGCGATCTTTGCAACTCTTCAAAGATCATATTCATACTATTGACCGTTGGGTCAAGACGAGCTTGCAAACTTACCTTATAGGCATCCCAATCTGAAATTGGCCTTTTTGCAACACCGCTTTCAACAGCAGCTTTAGCAACAGCAACGGGAATTGTTGATAGTAATCTTGAGTCAAATGGTGTTGGAATTATGTAATTAGCACCAAACTTCATTTCCTTACCACCATAGGCTTTTATAACTTCTTGTGGCACATGTTCGCGAGCTAATTCAGCCAAGGCTTTGGCTGCGGCAATTTTCATTTCTTCATTGATGGTTGAAGCGTGAACATCTAAAGCGCCACGGAAAATATAAGGAAAACCCATAACATTGTTGACTTGGTTCTCATAATCACTTCTACCAGTTGCAATAATAGCATCATCTCTAACTTCCTTAACCTCTTCGGGCAAAATTTCTGGATCTGGATTGGCCATAGCAAAAATCACTGGGTTCTTTGCCATAGACTTTACCATTTCTTTGGAAACAGCTCCTTTGGCTGAAAGGCCTAGAAAAATATCACAATTCTTCATGGCATCTTCCAATGTTCTGTCGGAAGTTTCGGCAGCGTGAATTTCTTTCCACTCATTCATGCCGTCTTTTCTGCCTTTATAAATAACGCCACGAGTATCACATAGTAATGCGCTATTATGCGGCAAACCCATACCCTTTAAAAGCTCCAAGCACGCGATTCCAGCAGCTCCAGCGCCATTAACCACAACCTTCACATCTTCTATTTTTTTGTTAGCTATGTATAAAGCGTTAATTATGCCAGCGGCGGAAATAATAGCAGTTCCATGTTGATCATCATGAAAAACTGGAACATCCATCACTCCTCGCAACTTTTTTTCTATAATAAAGCATTCTGGCGCCTTGATGTCTTCAAGATTTATTCCGCCCCAAGTTGGACCTAGATATTTAACGGCATTAATGAATTCTTCCGGATCTTGAGTTGAAACTTCTATATCAACAGAATCTATATCGGCAAACCTCTTAAAAAGGACTGACTTTCCCTCCATAACTGGTTTTGAGGCCAGGGCGCCAAGATTTCCCAAGCCAAGAACGGCAGAGCCGTTTGAGATAACGGCGACATAATTTCCTTTTGCAGTATAATCAAATACAGAATCTGGATTTTTAGCAATTTCCAAACAAGGAAACGCTACTCCGGGAGAATAAGCCAAGGCCAATTCGCGCTGAGTGTTAAGAGGCTTTGTGGAGTGCATAGCAACCTTTCCAGGCTGACCTTGGTTATGAAATTGCAGAGCCTCAATTTCCTTGGAATTTTTTTGTGAATTTATGATATCTTTTTTATTTTTCATGATATTGTTATTTTTTTAAACAAGAGTTTTTGCATTTAAAAAGCTATTTCAAAAAAAATTAATGTCAAAAGGAGGTTTTGTAATTTGCAGATAAATAGAAGTAGATTGTTAGAAAAGTTTGGTGGCGAAGAAAAATATTTTGACGATGAAGTAAAAAATCGTGATATTAATTTTATAGTTTTTCATCACACAAAATCATCATCTGTGCCACAAGCTATTTCTTTATATAAAGAGCATGGCGTTAGTCCGCATTATCTTATTGATCCCTTAGGGCAGGTTTTTTTATTAGTGGAAGAAGAAAATATAGCATTTCATGCTGGCTGTAGCTTTTGGCGTGGAGTTGAAAGTATTAACAATTCTTCTATTGGTATAGAATTTTTGAGCAATGATCCTTATGAAGTAGGGTTTAGTAATAATCAAATTAATAGCGGCCTATTTTTATGCCGTAATTTGGTTGAAAAATACAATATAGAGCCACCAAATATTGTTGGTCATAGTGATATAGCATTTTTTAAAGATTCAAAATTATTAGGTAGAAAAGATGATCCGTCGCATTTATTCAAATGGCAATTTTTAGCTAAAAACGGTATCGGCATCTTTGCGAAGATTGAGCTGGAAAATGATAGAGCTTTATTTAAAATTAATAATTCTCATCCAGCTATAGCCAAAGCTAAGAAAAATCTTCATAGATTTGGCTATTTAGTTAATAATTTCGACGAAAATTTTGATGAGGAGATGAGATTCTTAGCCCGAGTTTTTAACCAAAGATTCAATCCTGGAAAATTTCAAGAAAATTCTGATTATTGGTATTTAAGTTCCGAGCTATTATTAAGAGAAATCATAAAGCAAATTTCTGTTTAAACAATTTAAACATTGCAAAATAGCGTCAACGCGCCTCTGATTTCATCTTCAAAAAACTGTTTTCGCTAGGCTAATTACACATATCTGAGATGGTTTTTTCTTTTTTATAGCTTTAGCGCAATTTTCCATTGTGGCTCCAGTAGTTATAACATCATCAAGCAAGAAAACTCTTTTATTGCCTATAATATCTTGGTATTTTTTATTAACCATAAAAGCTTTTTTAAGGTTTTTTTGACGCTCCAAACCTCTTAACTGAATTTGCGGCTTAGTGTCATTTACTCTAAAAATTAAATCATGATAAAAGATAGGTTTTTGAGGTAGTTTTTTGATTAATTCTTGGCAAATTTGATGGGTTTGATTAAATTTGCGTTTTTTTAGCTTATTTGGATGAAGTGGAATTGAGGCCAAAATATCATTTTGGGTTATTTCTTCCTTTAATGAAGGTAGTAGCATTTGAGAAATTTTTTTAACCAAAAAACTATTATCACGATATTTAAGATCAGAAATTATTTTTTTGATCATGTAATTATAGTGATAAATGATAATTGATTTATCAAAGCTGGGCTTTTTTGCAACGCATTTACCACAAAATGGCTGCATGTCAGGAACATCAATTTCAAACGGAAATGAGCAAATAGGGCATTTGGGATCCTTAATAAATTTCAGCTGAGGCCAGCATTTATTACAAAATAAGCTATTTTTACTTATAATATTCTCGCAATTTAAACAGTGCGAAGGAAAGATGATGTTTAAAATATTAGGCAATGGCATATCGTGATATTCTAACTTAGATAATTTAACATAACACTAATATCAAAGTTAATCTTTAAAATAGTTTTTATAAAAAATGACAATATTTAATCGTGAGCAGTTACGAATAAATCAAATCAAAGCCCAAGATGATTTTAACAGATATAGTTTTTTTCATAATGAGATTGCCGCAAGGATGATTGAAAATATTGAGCTGATGGGAGATAGGAAACTTGATAATGTTTTGGAATTAGGAGTTATTGAACCTGTTTTGCGTAATAAACTTACGACATCAAAAATTACTAAAACTAGTATTTTTTATAATAAAAAAACAGATTTAATATGCGATGATGAGTTTTTGCCATTCAAAGCTAATAGTTTTGATTTGGTTTTTAGCAATTTAAACATGCAATTTATTAACGAAATACCACAATTTTTATTGCAGATTAAGGAAGTTTTAAAGCCAAATGGTATTTTTATAGCATCTTTTTTTGGTGAAGAGAATCTGCGCGAATTGAACCATATTATACAGTTGAGTGAAAATGAAATTTATGGTGGCATTTCACCGAGATTGCCTCCAACAATAGATGTTAAAACAGCAGCTATGTTATTGCAAAAATCTGGCTTCAAAAATCCAGTTTCAAGTTTAGAAAAAATTATGATTAGCTACAAAGAACCGCTTTCGCTACTAAAAGATTTAAAAAATATGGCTTTAGGCAATATTTTACGCAAAAAATCGCAAAGATTTTTTAGTAAAAAACTTCTACAAAGATTGATTGAGAATTATCAAAATCTTTACAAAAATAAAAATGGTGAAATTCAAGCGCAATTTGAAGTGATAATTATTAGCGGTCAAAAATAAATATTTAATAAATCCTATGCAAAAACTATATATAAAAACCTATGGCTGCCAGATGAATGTTTATGATTCTGATCGTATGCAAGATTTAATGACTGCAACTGGTTATGAAGTAATTGATACAGCGCAAGGAGCCGACATGGTTATTATCAATACTTGCCATATTCGCGAAAAAGCCTCCGAGAAACTATTTTCTGACCTTGGTCGATTACGACCATTTAAAGAAGAAAAAAATCTCAAAGGCGAAAATATGATTATAGCAGTAGCTGGATGTGTGGCCCAAGCCGAGGGTGAGGAAATTTTTAGAAGAGCAAAAATTGTTGATATCATTGTGGGGCCGGAAAGCTATCAAACTTTGCCAGATTTGGTTGGCAAAGTTAAAAGAGAGAAATCAAGGCAAATCAATCTTGATTTTGTGCCAGATAATAAATTTGACAATTTAGTAGCAAATGACAAAGGAGTTTCTTCCAGCTCTTTTGTAACTGTGCAAGAAGGTTGTGATAAATTTTGCAGCTTTTGCGTAGTGCCTTATACAAGAGGCGCTGAATATTCGCGACCAGTTTTTGATATACTGAATGAGGTTAATAAAATAGCCGCAAAAGGGGCTGTTGAGATTTATTTGCTTGGACAAAATGTTAATGCGTATCACGGCTTAAATAGTGATGGAAAAAATTCTTCATTGGCGGATTTGATTACACAAATTGCCAAGATTGATAAAGTAAAACGCATTCGCTACACAACATCACATCCCAAAGATATGTCGGATGACTTGATAAAAGCTCATGGTAAAATTGATAAGTTAATGCCATTTTTGCACCTCCCTATACAATCTGGCTCAAATAATGTTCTCAAAGCCATGAATCGCAAACATACCCGTCAAGATTATTTTAATATCATCAAAAAGCTGCGTGAATCTTGCCCAGAAATTGGCCTATCTTCTGATTTTATAGTTGGTTTTCCCGGCGAGAGTAATCAAGATTTTGCCGATACTATGGATCTAGTGGAAAAAATTGGCTTCACTCAATGCTATTCTTTTAAATATTCCCCACGCCCTGGAACGCCAGCAAGTGATAATATAAATCAAATTGACGAAAAAATAAAGAATGAACGGTTGTCAAAACTGCAATCTTTACTTACTAAGCAACAAATTGAGTTTAATAAAAAATTTGAAGGACAGATTATTCCAGTTTTATTTGAAAAAGAGGCGCCAAAATCAAAAAATTCAGCCAAAAATGGTCAAAGACAAATTTTAGGCAAATCTCCAGCTTTACAATCAGTTGTCGCAGAAATTGCTGATGATAAAATGCCCGAAAGCTATTTTGGTAAAATACTAGAGGTTAAGATAATAAAATCGCGCCCTAGTAGCCTTATTGGTGAGATTGTTACCTTATAATAAATCACAACACCCCCACCTTTTAACGACCTACAGCAATTTATTTTTAAATCTTACTTTAATACAAAAATATTGCAAAGTTATATGGATAATATATGCCCTTTTTCATTAGAGCTTTTCATAAAATTTTTATATTTAGGGGCTGTCGCAAAACCCAACTTCCTCTAAATTTCTTTCAAAAAAATATAAACTCACCAAATCGCAGTGAATTTCTCCAGAAATTCGCTATATTTTTATGAGTATTTTTGATTTTTTGGGCTAATTG
>Ga0209223_10001125_pt1 | contig 29691 bp, 19 predicted proteins | sample COG_06_FD_184750 | JGI IMG/M metagenome (GOLD analysis project Ga0209223, IMG submission 184750) | Pelagic Microbial community sample from North Sea - COGITO 998_met_06 (SPAdes) (version 2) | ecosystem: Environmental > Aquatic > Marine > Neritic zone/Coastal water | place: Helgoland, sampling...
GAGTATTTTAAATTTTGTCTCATGAATAATAAACGTATGAAAGAATACATGGCGTCGAAATTACATAAATCATAACTCGATTTAATAGATTAGTCTATCTTTTACAAAAACTTTTTTCTCAAAAATTGACAATAGTGTTAAATGTGGCATAGAGATTGTTCCTTTGGGCTGTTATTAACATAAATCAGCCCATGAATTCATTTAGAAACATATGGATAATTCTTGCCTTTTTTGTAGGAATTTCATTGACAGGGCAGACAATTCAAATTAGTGGAATAATCGAAGAGGCGTCTTCCGGAGAAGCAATGCCAAATGTTTCAGTAGTCTGGGAAAGTGATGCTGGGGGGAAGTCTTCAAGTACAAACCCATATGGATTTTACAGTATATCTATTCCAAAAGGCTCGGGGGCATTAGTCTTTAGTTCTTTTGGATTTAAAGAAGTTAGAAAACAATTTGAAAACTTAAATGAAAATATTGAGTTGAATATTTCTTTGAAAGCAGTTTCAACGGAATTAAATGAAGTAAATGTGGTCTCTGAAAAGCTCAACAGTAATATTACTACTACAGAAATGTCTGTGAGCAAGTTAAGTGCGAAAGAAATAAAAAAAGTTCCTCAACTTCTAGGAGAAACCGATGTCATAAGAACATTAACTCTTCTCCCGGGTGTTTCTACCGTAGGTGAAGGAGCTAGTGGATTTAATGTACGGGGTGGAAACGCAGATCAAAACTTGATAATCCTTGATGAAGCGCCTGTTTATAATTCCTCTCACCTGTTTGGGTTTTTTAGCATTTTTAATGCAGATGCAGTTAAAGACGTCAAACTTTTTAAAGGGGGAATGCCTGCAAATTACGGTGGAAGACTTTCAAGCGTCCTTGACATAAGACAAAAAGAAGGAAATAGTAAGAAGTTTTCAGCAAATGGTGGCATTGGCTTACTCTCCTCACGTTTAACATTAGAGGGGCCGATTGTAAAAGACAAAGTGAACTTCATGCTGGCTGGTCGTCGTTCGTATTTCGACTTATTTTTCCCTCTCTTCGACGTGCCAGAGCTCAACGAGTCAGTTGCTTATTTCTATGATTTCAATGCGAAACTAAACGCTAAGATTTCAAAAAAAGATAAAATTTACTTGAGTGCATATTTTGGAAGAGATCAATTCAGCGCAGCCGAATTATTTAAGTTTGGTTGGGGCAATTGGACTAGTACCTTGAGATGGAATCGTGTGATATCTCCAAAATGGTTCTTCAATGCATCTGCTGTTTATTCGGATTATAAATACCAACTTGGCGCAGATGGTACGACTCCATTCGAATGGGATTCCAGAATAAGAAATCTAGTTCAAAATGCGGGATGGACTTTCTACTACAATAATGCCCATACTTTTGAATTTGGAATTCAAAATACCTTTTATGAATTTGAACCAGCAAAAATTTCAGGTCCAATAGATGTTGAACTTCAAAATGAATATGCAACTGAACCTTCTTTATATGCCTCTGACAATTGGAGGATTACTGACAATTTAACAATTACCTATGGCCTCAGGTATTCCAGCTTTTACAATATTGGAGCAAGAGATATTCAAACATATAAAGATGGTGGCATCTATAATGAAAGCACAATCGATGATACTCTTAGCTATGCTCCCGGTGAGATAATAAGATCTTTTAATGATTTAAGTGGCTTAGAGCCGCGCGTAGCAATAAACTATCAAGTTTCTGAAAACTCATCATTGAAATTAAGTTACAATAGGAATCGACAGTATATTCATCTAATATCAAACAATACAACTGCCACTCCAGTAAATGTGTGGAGACCTGCAGGAAGCTATATTGATCCAGCAACAGTAAATCAAATTGCTCTTGGGGTAGCTCATAACTTTAAAGAAACTGGCATTAGATTTTCAATAGAAGGCTTTTATAAATCATACCTAAATCTAATCGATTATAAAGATGGCGCAAACTTGATTTTTGAGGAGTACATAGAAACTGAATTACTTTCAGGAATAGGGAGAGCATACGGTGCTGAAGTTTTACTTGAAAAAAAGACAGGCACCTTAACAGGATGGGTAGGATATACTCTAGCACGAACAGAGCGGCAAGTGACTGGATCAAGCAGAAACTTAAGAGTTAACAATGGCGAATGGTATCCTGCAAATTATGACAAGCTACATGACCTTAGTGTTGTTGCAGCGTGGACAATATCAAAAGGGTGGGATGTTGGAGGAAATTTTGTTTATCAGTCTGGAAGGCCCCTTACCTATCCAGACTCAAGAGGGGAATTTGAAGGAATTTATTATCCTGTGTACACCAATAGAAATGGCGGTAGGACTCCTTCAACGAACAGATTGGATCTCTCATTCACATACACTCCAGGAACAAAAAAAATGAATAAAAAGTGGAAAAGCTCACTCTCATTTGGAGCTTACAATGTCTACGGACGAAAAAATCCATACAGTATATTTTTTAGAGGGGAAGTTCCGGAATTTACCAATATTAAAGCATATCAATTATCAGTTATCGGGACTGCGGTTCCTTATATAAATTATAATTTTTCATTCTGATGAATGCATATAAAATATTACCAATTTTTGTCTGTTTAGGACTTTTTTCATCATGTCAAGACGAAATAAATATTACTCTACCTGACGGCCAAAAACGTCTCATTATAAATGGTAGCGTATTAGACAATGACTTGCCAAGTGCTGACCTGAGCTGGAGCATAAACTATTTGGCAGAAGATGAAAATCCCCCTGTCTTGAATGCTTCAATTTTTGTTTTTGAGGATGATATTCTTTGGGATAGCCTAGTACATACTGATCTGGGACATTATGAGGGCAGTAAATTGGGGGAAATTGGCAGAAATTATTCCATAGAGGTTAGCATTCCAGAATCAACAGACAACCCTTCAGGAGTTTGGAAATCTCAAAATGAAAAACTCAATAGAAACAATCCTATGGACTCTATCTATTCTGTTTACTTACCCCCGGCGGTTTTTCAACGTGAAGGATACTATGTTTATGTACATTGGACTGAGCCTTCAGGTATTGGGGATTGCTATCGTTTCAAGCAATGGAAAAACGATACATTAGAGAACGCTCCCTTTAATCTACAAGTCACTGAAGATCAATTTTTTGATGGGAGATCTTTCGACGATATTGATCTTGATGCCTTAAACGTAGCAGGACCTGAGAGATCACGGGATTCAACACTAGAGGATCAAGTCGGCATGAAATATTCATATGAAATAAGTAGTATTTCATTAAGTCACCATGACTATATCAATTTGATTCAAGAGCAAACACTTCAGGTAGGTGGGCTCTTTGACCCCCCAGCCGCTCCCATTGTTGGTAATATTTATCGTGGCGATAACACTGAGGATTTTGCCCTAGGTTATTTCTATGCCTCTGCTCCCCGAAAATTAGATATAATCATAACCCCCTAGACGATTAATCTTCTTTTGATTTCATTGCGCTAACTTCGTGAAATGGAATTATTAATTATTAACCCAGGTCACTGGGCACGTACTTTCTTCGAGAGCATTGGATTATCTGATAATTTAGTTTCAGGACTGACTATTTCTGTTGATTTCATAATTCTCATTATTGCCAGCTTAATTGCAGATTTTATCGCCCGAAAGATTCTTATGGGCTTGATTAAACGTTGGGTAATAAAATCAAAAGTCAATTGGGACAATTACTTTTTAGAAGCAAAAGTGTTTCAAGCATTAGTTCATCTTCTTCCAACTATAGCTATTTACAGCTTTATCCCTCTTGTCTTCGAAGATATTCCAAGTGCAATAAATCCTATCCAGACTAGCTTAATTACATTTTTGATTTTACAGATCTCTATTCTAATAAATCGAACATCAAAAGCAGCAAGCCATATTCTTGAAAATACTGAAAGCTTTAAAGACAAACCCATAAGAACTCTACTTTCTGTTGTTCAATTTATCACTTGGTTTATTGCTCTTCTTGGGGTTATTTCTGTTTGGAGTGGAACTCCATTATTCAGTCTTCTTGGAGCGATGGCTGGGGCAACAGCTATAGTTATTCTAATATTTCAAGATGCGATCAATGGTCTTTTAGCAAATTTTCAAATCACTCTTTTTGATCTCCTACGAAAGGGGGACTGGGTGACTTTTGAAAAATTTGGAGTAGACGGTGATGTTCTTAGTGTAGATCTAACTACGGTTAAAATCAAAAACTTTGATAACACAATATCTTCAATCCCAGCAAAAGCATTTGTTACTGATAGCTTCGTTAATTGGCGAGGAATACAAATAGCTGAAGTTCGCAGAATTAAACGAAGTATAACGATTGATCTTGACACAATTAAATTCTGTGATGAACCTCTTTTAGAGAAAATGAAAGAAATTGAGAGTGTAAAGGAGTACATATTAGCTCAGGGTAAAGCGATTCAAGATCATAATAAGTTGATTGGTGCAAATAAGTCAAATCCAGTAAACGGAAGAAACTTGACAAACCTGGGTATTTTTCGAATTTACGCTACGAATTATTTAAAAAATCATGATTTATTATCGTCAGATCACAGTCTTATGGTCAGGCAACTTCAGCCATTAAATACAGGTCTCCCACTAGAAATCTATTGCTTTGCAAAAGAAATAAACTGGGTTCCTTATGAGGGTATCGTTTCAGATATATTTGATCACCTTATCGCCTCTGCTCCCTTATTCGGCTTAAAAATATATCAAGCCCCAACATCAAGCAGCGGGTATCCATTTAATCCCGAAAATTGAAATCTCATCTGATTTTAGGGATCGATCCTGGAACAGTAGTTATGGGCTACGGCCTTGTTCTTGTAGAGGGTCAAAAACTTAGTTGCATTGATCTCGATGCCATTAGATTTGATTCAAAAAGAAGTCCATTTGAACGCCTTGGGGATATACATAAATCCATATCTCTTTTGTTTAAAAAGTATAATCCGGATTCTCTGGCAATGGAAGCTCCGTTTTACGGCAAAAATGTGCAATCAATGTTAAAACTAGGGAGAGCCCAAGGGGTTATCATGTCAGCAGGACTAGAGAAAGGGATTTTAGTTGAAGAATATTCTCCACGGAAAGTTAAAATGGCCATAACTGGTAATGGTGCTGCCAATAAAGAAAGAGTTGCTGCTATGCTCGAAAATATTTACCGGCTATCAAAAATTACTAAACCGCTAGATGCCACAGACGGACTTGCTGTAGCCACATGCCATGCTCTTCAAATATTAAGTCCGATCAAAAGCGAATCTCCCAATAAATTGAAAGCCAAACCCAAAAGCAAGGGCAAGGGATCTTGGAATTCATTTCTTCAAAATAATCCAGATCGTATTAAAGAGAATTAATAAGAATATTCATATTATCTGCTCTCTAATTTGAACTACTATTGCATTCTAAATTAAGCCATCAGAAAACAATCAATAAACTGATCTTCATTGGATTCAAAAAATCTTCTTTCCGTACATAAAATAAGTAAGTCATTTGGGGTTAAAACCCTTTACCAAGACATCACTTTCGGTATTCATGAAGGCGAGAAAATAGCAATTATCGCTAAAAATGGTGCTGGAAAGACTACTCTTATGCGAACTCTAATCGACCCAGGTAATGCTGATAGTGGAGATATTGTTTTTAGAAGTGGGCTCAAGATTAGGTACTTACCTCAACAACCTTCATTTAATGATGGACTCACAGTCCGGCAAGTTCTTTACCAAAGTGATCATGAGGGATTCGATGCACTGAAAATATATGAAGAAGTGGTATCGAAAGACAGCGATCCCGAAACTATGCAAGCAGCTCTAGATCGCGTTGAGATAACTGGTGGCTGGACTATAGAAAGCCGTATTCAAGAAATCCATAGCCGAATGAATCTTCCAGATATGGAGCGTAAAGTGAATCAGTTCTCCGGTGGGGAAATAAAGAGATTGGCTCTAGCCCAACTCTTTGTTGAAGAGCCTGATCTAATATTAATGGATGAACCAACCAATCATCTTGATTTAGATATTATCGAGTGGCTTGAAGAATATTTGATCAATTACAAAGGAGCTCTATTGATGATTACTCATGATAGATATTTTTTAGAGCGAGTTTGCGGAACTATGTTTGAGCTTGAGAACCTTCAATTTTATAAATACGAAGGAAACTATAGCTATTATCTTGAACAAAAAGAGTTACGAGAGGCCAATGAAGCTGTTAGTTTACATAAAGCAAAGCAATTATTCAAAAAAGAACTAGACTGGATTCGTAAATCGCCTAGTGCCCGGACTGGTAAATCGAAAGATAGAATTGACAGGTTTAAAGACATAAAAAAAGTTGCTAATCAAATTATAGACAATAAAGAGGTTAGTCTATCCTTAAATTCCCAACGATTGGGAGGGAAAATATTGGAATTACACAAAATAGCTAAGAGTTATCCAGACAAATTATTAATAGAAAATTTCAGTTATATTTTTAAAAAAGGCGAGCGAGCGGGAATTATTGGGCCGAATGGTTGCGGTAAATCTACTCTACTCAAACTCATTATGCAGTCAGACATTCCTGATATGGGTAAAATTATTACCGGAGAAACTGTCATTTTTGGACACTATACCCAAGATGGTATGATTGATAAAAATGACCTCAAAGTAATAGAGGTGGTTCAAGAGATTGGCGAATACATTACTCTTAAAAAAGGACATAAGCTCACAGCCTCTCAGCTATGTGAGCGCTTCCTTTTTGATAAAAACCAGCAGTATAGCTATGTGAGCACCCTGAGTGGAGGAGAACGCAGGAGACTCTTTCTGCTAACGATTCTTATGAAAAATCCGAACTTTCTGATTCTTGATGAGCCCACTAACGATTTGGATATTCTCACCCTACAAGCTCTGGAAGACTTTTTAGAAGAGTTCCAAGGATGTCTTTTAATTGTAAGCCACGATAGGTATTTCTTAGATAAATTATGTCAACACCTATTTATTTTCGAGGGAGAAGGTAAAATCAAAGACTTCAATGGCAGCTACTATCAATGGCGGGAAGAAAAAAAGAGACTTACCTCAATAAAAATAAAAGCCCCAAATTCCCAAAAAATACTAAAAAAGAATAACCTTACAGTAAAGACTAAATTAAATTATTCTGAAAAACGTGAGTGGAATAATCTACCTATTGAAATTTCTGCATTAGAAAAAAAAAGAGATGAATTAAACAAAGTATTCGAATCTGATAAACAGGATTCAGATACAATTATTCAAGCCTCAAAAGACATAAAAATGATAATTGCTGAGCTTGATGAGAAAGAAATGAGATGGCTAGAGTTGAGCGAACTAGGCGATATTTAATAGATTCTGATGTCATCCTTAACTTTATCTTTTAATAAATATTTTTCATGATTCTAAATAAACCATATTTAATACTAATAGTGATTTTCATATCCACTAAAGCCTTTGGGCAAATATCATTAGAGGCTCAATACAGAAGTGGGGCTGGATGGTTTCAAGCCTATGAAGCTGGGATAAAAGTAGATCTCAAAAAAGGATATGGTGTTTTTAGAGGTTTTAATGCTACGGATTTTGGAAACTCCTCAAGGGCAGACAGTAGTAGTTATGGAATATCAATAGGAGCTGGATATTCTTTTAAGATAATTTCGAGACTTTCGTTAGGGGGAGAAGTAAACTTGAGAATCAATGACTTAAATGGGGCGAATGGCGATCCATTTTTATCTCCACAACTATACTTAGGGTACGATTTTAAATGGTTTGAAATACAATTGAATTTAGGAGTGCCCTATTTTTTTGGGTTTGGAATAAATATTCCTTTAAAAACATAGATAAAAAGTATCCTCTAAACTCTTAAATAACTTAGGATTTCAATCTCACATATTCATTTGCTATGCTCTGGGCAATATCTTGCATTTCCTCCTCGCTGAGTTGCAACTTTGGCAATGCAAAATTCAAATCCCCCTCAGTTCTCAAAGGAACTAGATGCACATGTGCATGAGTGACCTCAAATCCAAGGACTGCTACACCCACTCGATTACATGCTATTTTACCCTCAATAGCTTTTGCTACGACTTGTGCAAATGACCACAAGGTCTCAAACTCTTTAACCGGGAGATCAAACAAACGATCTACCTCTCTTTTAGGAACAACAAGCGTGTGACCTTTAGATAGGGGTCTGATATCTAAAAATGCTATTGCGTCATTAGACTCAGCAATTTTATAACAAGGTATTTCACCTTTTATAATTCTTGTAAATACGGAATCCATATTGGTCTAAATATTCTTAGCGTGAAATTTCTAATATTTCCAATTTCATCATCCCATTTGGGACTTGAATCTCTGCAATATCCCCAAGAGTTTTACCCAAAAGCCCTTTGCCAATAGGAGAATTTACACTTATTTTTCCCGAGGTGAGGTCTGCTTCTGCTTCGGCAACTAAAGTGTAAGAAAACTCCATTTTATTTGACACATTACGTAAACGAACTCGAGATAATATTAACACTTTACTATTGTCAAATTGGGATTCATCTACTATCCGTGCATTTGCCATTACAGCTTCTAGTTTAGATATCTTCAATTCCAATAAACCCTGGGCTTCTTTAGCTGCATCATACTCAGCATTCTCACTTAAGTCACCTTTGTCGCGAGCCTCTGCAATTTGCTGAGATATCCGAGGCCGCTGGACTGACTTGAGCTCTTCAAGCTCCTCTTTTAAATTTTTAAAGCCCTCAGGGGTATAATAGGAAACCGACATTCTAATTGATTTTTAAACAGGGATGAGATCTATTTAGACCTCAACTCAGTATTTGAAAGATATGAATTTAAATAAAAGAGAGAAATTAAGGCTCCAGAAGAAAATTATAATATTAACGTTGCTCCTATTGTATGAACACCCATGAAAGCGGAGTTTGTCAGCCGGTATGCATAGTTAATCTGTAATTTGCCCCCATTACCTGTTGGTGCATTTACGGAAAACCCTGCAGCTGGACCACTTAAAGCTTCTGTCGCCATTCCATCATAACGATTATCAAAAAAAGCATAACCAAACCGGACTTGAAAAATATCATTATGATCAAATTCTAGGCCGCCAGTTATTTGATCTTTTTTGAAAGAGTTGGAAATAAAATTCGCAGCAATATTAAGTCGATTCTTTGAATCTATGTCCACTCTTTTTGAAGCACCGATAGCAAGCTGCGTAGGCAACTCAAAGCTCTGTGACCGGTTATTAAAAGTAGAAGTATGCGACCCGGAGGGAACAGGTAAGACTATTGCCATACCGTCTCCTGCATAACCAAATGAAGGACCAATATTACGAAGTGTGATGCCAAATTTAAAATCACGATTATCTCCTGTTACATATTGGACACCAGCATCAAAACAGACCCCAGTGGCAGTAAGGTTTGATATACTGGAGCTATACAATTTTATATTAATACCACCGAAAATACTCTGAGTAAACTTTTTAGAGTAACCAATACCAATGATTGAAGCTGTCGGACGGTAAGTTCCAGCTCCACCATCTGGCAAGTCAGTGGTTGTGACATCTATATCACCATAATTCATATTCGTTATATGAATCCCTAGAACGCCGTCATTACCCGTTGGAGCAGCAAATGCAGCTGCATTCAACTGAATCCCGGAACCAACTAACCATTGACTATTTGCAAATCCAGCCTGTAGGCCATCGGTAAATGCTAAGCCCGCAATATTTCCATACAATGACTCTAGGCCCACTACGTTTGCTGTATTCCCTTCTGCCCATGAAGCCGTTCGAGACCATGGGTTAATCAAAAGTTCAGAAGCCCCTGCAGATCCTGACCTTACAGGATTCCCTCCAAAAGCACACGACGTTACCACTAGAAAAGCGACTATTGAGTATATATAATTTTTCATCATTTCCATATTTCTTTTTAAAATCCAGTTGGGTCAAATGGACGTAATGTTCCAAACCATTTAATCACCTTCTCCCCAATACCCGGGGCATTAATGTGAATGATATAAACTCCACTAGCAATTGGAACATTGTAATTGTTTGTCAAGTTCCATGATATCCATGTAGCCGAATTGTCTTTCTTCAAAGTCCTAACTAAAGCCCCTTCAACAGTGTATATGTTTATGGTACAGTTTTCAGGAAGATTAGTGATCTTGACAATATTGTCTAATTGAGAATTCTCATACAAAGAAATACTAAAGTATGGATTAGGTACAACACGGATTATATCCAATGCCGACTGAGCAATAGAGGTTTGACCTTTTTTAGTCGCAACATTATTTGTATTGAAAATATACTTAGGGTATGAATTATTGCTTCCGTCTATTTCATACTTAGAGTAAGGCTGAGTCATGCGAATTCTAACTTTTGCATCACTTGGCATATTAGTGTAAGGATCCATTCCATCAAACCTGGAGTCAATAAGTGGTATGTTAACCCACATTAAGCTTTTCGTAATCTTATTGCGATTTAGGATAGAATTCATACCCGTTATCTCCGTGTATAAAGGACTTGCAGTTTCGTCTGGCCCTGCATAATCTAGAGGGATCTTAGAAAGTCCCTGCTGGAAATAAGGAGCAAATACATAGATGTAGTGCTGTCCCCCAAACTTAAATCCACCAGTTACCGCATCTCTTGGGAAAACACTGCTTCTGCTCGTTGGGTTCCATTTCATATCATTTCCATTATCCCCTACCATCCAAGAATTTTCACCAAAGGCTATATTTAAACGTGTTCCCGTTTCGAGATCAATTGCATATCCTGGGAACCATGACCAACCCGTACTCGTAGAGCTCTGAACAAGCTCACCATTTACAAGGTCTAAGCTAGCGCCAGAACGCAACCTCCATTTTCGTGTGGCACCCTCAGTTAGATTTTGATCCTCTCCAAGCTCTATAACAGGCACACGAGTCCATTTAGTATGATCAGATGTGTAAACAATATCAACAGAGTGAAGACCTCCAGTAGCCATTCTAGATGAAAAAGCCGACATGGCTGAATCAGCAGGACCCATGCCATAGATAGGGTTTCCTTCATCAAAACCTCTTCCTAAATAACTCACATATTTAAATGGCCCCCATGTGCCATCTACAATATTGCTAAATAATGACTTCGGGTCATCTGGATAATCTGAATAATAAGAACCCGGCTTTACTGTAACATCATTTTGACCTGCCAGTAACCAATTTCTTGGGCTGTAGCTATCGTCATCTTTTACGCCTGTCAACCAAGCCTGTGTAGGGTCAGTAAAACTAATATCCGATTCTATGATTCCTGCATTTCTCTCATTATCTGGATCATTTCCTGGATTCTCTTGATCTCTAATTTCAACTGATAATCCCAACTCAGGAATTATTTGTTCATTTAAGAAAGAGATTGAAGTCATCGAATTTGCAATTGTATTTCCTGCACCATCTTGAATCTCCCACATTGCTGAACTTCCTATATTATCAAAAAGGAGAGTATAATTTCCTTCTGGTACATTCAAAGGATCTACAACTTTTACGTTAATAGGTCCACTCCCACTCTTATATACTGGGTAGTCCAAGCTGAAATTGTTAATGATGAATGATTTCGAGGCTGAGTCTAATTCAAGCGGATTTCCTCCGTTACCCATACCTTCAATTCGGGTAATAATTGGGCTAAACCCATAGGCTGAATTTTGAATAGTCCCTTGCGATTCACTACTTATTATATGCGGAATACCTTCATATTTTCTTACATTATTTCTTCCTGACAAGAAAGGCTTTCGCTGTCCACTTGGATATAGGACCTGGTCAAATGGCTCATACTCATTGTAAGCATATGCCACAACAGTAAAGTAGTATGGCTTATGATTCACAAGTCTTTTATCTGTTCCTGTTGCAAAAGCATCATCGCTAACTAAGAAACTCATTTTAATACCTTCATTATTATTTTCAAGGGTCATATCTTGAGGCATAAGCAGTTCTAGATTCGGATCTAATTCCCAATTTATGAGACGTTCTACCCCATTTTGAATATCACATTGACCAATTAATCTTGCTTGACTCGGGTCATATCGATCTCCTACCGAGGCATTTTGATTTGCCAACTGAAAAATCTGGAATCCTTCGAATCTATATTTATTATCTGCAAATGGAATCAAAGGATCAATCTCTTCATAATCAAGATTATCATTATTCTGTCCTTCTCTATAGCTAAGCATTAAAACAAGCTCACGGTCTAACTCCTGAACTTCTAGATCAGGAGCATCAGGACCATTCAATATCTGAAAACAATTATCAAATAAACTTTGTGCCTTGTCGTCAGCAATTAAAACTTTCTCAACTGATGCAAATAAATCGGACTTATTATAATCTCTCTCCCAAACAACTCCTGTTGTAATGAAATTCAATGCCCCTGGAGCCAGAGAGAAAGGCCCGGCGTTGTGAAGACCACGCTTATCCTCAGAATTATTTGGTGATTCGTACCAATCTTGTGATGATGTTGGAGCATTGTTTCCAGTTGTATCAAAGGTGTTCCCTGGATATGCAAATAAAGTTGCTAGGCCTGAACCATCTGCAGTAAATCCATCACCATTTGCAGGGTTTCCAGGACCACTAGGGCTCTCAACTACAAGCGGATTACCATTTTTCCATCTTGATTGCATGAAATTGTAAAACTCTGCAGAGGTATTTGGATTACCAGAAAATGCAGAACCTGTGTTATTGTAGTACATGAATCCGGACATAATGATTCTTTCGTTCACGCCAGTAACTGGATTCTCAGCGACACAATCTCCATTATCATCTCTTACGCCATCGATACATCCGTCTCTATCATTATCAAGGCCATCAAAATAATCAGCAAAAGGGCCTTGGAAGAAATCAAAGCCAACAGCAGGAGGATTTAATCCATATCCCAAAGGACCTTCGTCATTTAAGTCGGCATTATAACAATATCCCAACCCTCTCGGGATGTCACAACCAATAATATCGTCGAGATAATTTCCTAGATCTGGATCAAACCATGTAGAGAAGTATGTATTGGTCAATCTAAATGTTGACTTATTAATAATTCGGTAGTTATTGAATGTCATATTATTGATCTCATCATTCGTAGAAAAAGCAAATGCTTGAGCTCGAATTTCAAAACCTAGAGCGCCCGCATTGGTCTCTGTATGAACATTTCCTCTATCATTAAATACCCACCATATTGTCTGGTCACCGTAAAGAACATCTGTCTCTTTTCTTCGGCAATCAAAAGATCTATCTAAGTCATAGGCAGGGTAATCCTCTAATGGGTCATAGAATTGATCTCCATCTAAATCGATAAAAGGAGCAAGGGCGTAAGGCAATTCACCTTCCGCTCCTTGTGCTGGCCAATTTAAAATAATATCCGGTATATTCCCTTCATATCCTGGGAATTTATCACCAGCATCACAGTCTGGATCATTTTTACAGAACAACCATGAACGATGAGTTTCAACCTCTTCACGGGTGATTATCCAATGTTGATCATATTTATCACAAATCTCTTTATTTACAGAAGCCAAGCCGTCTGTTGATAGGGGGCCGGGCCAGTAATCACTTCCGCGTGAACGATAGGTCATAGCTGCAAGTTTCAACTGATTTCCCTCATCAAGTCCTCCAAGCCACAAAGCTCCAGCAAACATCGAGTGTTTTCCACCTCCCTTAGGGACTTCGTAACGAGCAGTATTTAAATCCCACCACATATCTCCACCTGCTAAAATAGTAGCACGAACATTATTTATGCTAAGATCAGATTGAGCTTTAGCCGGTTGACAGAGCTCTTCAACAGTCTTGTTAGAGCGGCCAATTGAGCTACCAGAAACATTAATATCAGGCTTTGCCGATATTGCTCCTGAGCTAAATACGATTACTAAACAGAGTATTAATTTCTTCATTTGAAATTGGAATAAAATAATTTACAAGCCAAGGCGAATACCTAGACGAATTTGGCGAGGGACTGAATAATTAAATGGATTGACCATAGATATATTGTAGAAGTCAGCAAAAGACTGCGCATTTGTAGTAAATAAGATAGCTTGTTGTCCCCTAGATGAAGCCAAATACCCATCATCATCCGGTGAACCCGTGTAAGGGTAATTGCCCAAAACGTTAAGTGTATTCAAAACATTCAATACCTGAACATACAACTCAATATTTTTCTTTCCCTTATTGTAATACCAAACCTTGTTTGCTGTCAAATCCAATTTGAATTGCCATGGCAATCTTGAGCCATTCAATATACCTACAATTGGCGCTGCACTTTCCGTCAAACTATATGCCCTAACTCTTCGCGAATAGGGGAAACCGGAACCTGTACTTACCAAGAAATTGACGCCTGTATTTTCTAAAACACGCACATTATTAATAATGGGTCCATTATAATTGGTTCCTTTGCCATATCTATAATCTAGATTAGCAGATAAGTTATGTCTTTGGTCATAATTCAAAGGTTGGATATATCTAAGATTTGGCTGACCTGATCTAGCCAAAGAAAGACCAGACTCAGCTCCAGATCCTGTACCATCAGCAAATGACAAGGTGTATTGAGCATTGAGCATAACATTACCCGTTCTTCTTAAGTCATATTGAAAACTAAACCCTTTTGCAGTGGTAAAGTCTCTATTGCCATAGGTGACATATGTTGTGGGATAAGCCTCTGTAACAGATACAGATTGTATTAGATCACGATATTCGCGGTAAAAGGCATTAATTTTTAAAGCGCTTCTCTCTCCTAACATCTGGCGAAAACCAATTTCGTATTCTGTAAGCTTTTGAGGTTTAAGCTCGGGATTTGGCAAATCATCAGTTCCGTATTGAAGATTAACATAATTCACTGGATTAAATCTAGAAAAACCAGAATTAGGCCTTTGAACTAGGAGATCATAGTGAGCAAAAAATTCAGCCTCATCTGAAATGGGAAATTGGAAAGATATACGCGGAGAGACTGTCACCTGAGGTGTATAGTCCTTAAAACTATTTGCAGACAATACTGGTGAATCCGGATTATTTTGGTCCGTGAAATTTTCCTCAAAGATCCAAGGTTTGGCCTGCCCCCCTGATAAGTTTGAAATCTCAACAGGATTAGGCTGGGGACTTCCATCAGCATTGAACCAATCAAATCCATTCCGGTATCCAACTATTTTATTTGGGTTTTTTATGTCATCTACATAAACAACATAATCGTCGCCCATAGATTCCGGAATAACGAAGTCCGTGTTCATATTCTTGACATCTCCCACATTTCTTGATTCATATAACGTAAATGGGTCTTTAAGGACCGGTTGATTTGCGTCAAATCGATCTACTCGAACCCCAACATTAAAGTAAAGATCATCAAAGGTAAATTGATCTTGAATGTATCCAGCCATATAAATTGGTTGAAAAGCAGCTATTGGATACGTTCGATTCCCATCAGCGTCTTTGGCCTTAAAGAAGTTCTCTAAAGTAGGGTTGTTGTTTAATAATTGACCCTTATAGTCATAACCATAGTAACCAACATATGCATCTCCTCCAAAATTCAATAATTCTTGGGCTGAAAATAAATCTAATCCACCATAGGAGAGTAAATCATTTGGAGAAATATTATCTACATCCAGAAGAACTTGGTCGGCACCATTTGGATCTAATCCCATGGCAATTCGCAACTTTCTATCAAAAGTTCTTGGCTTATTTAAATCCAATGCTCTATTGTAATTAATCGTATCCTGAAAAACCCCATCTCTGTAGACAAGGAGAGGGTTATCAAGATCTAATTCTTTCATATGATCATTTTGCAGATTGCGCATTAAAGTCCAGAGACTTCTGCCTGCAACTCCAAAACTCCTATCGAACCTCTGTTCATACTCTAATCCTGCAATTAATGAGTGCGATCCAATATCAAAATTTGTTGATGCGGTGATTCTAAATTGCTCCGCTTGGTTATAACCTAAACTTGCTTGAACTGCTCCAACGTTACCAAACAAACTATAAACACTGTAAGGAGCCTGACCATTTAATAGGCCTCCTCCTTGTTGGATATTAGTAAGATTATCAATCTGATTTGCAATCTGGCCATTAGATACCATATCATAATAAGAAGAAGTGTAATTCGCTAAAACTGGATTATACGAACTTGGAGTAAAGACCACATTCGTGTCTAAATCGAGCAACTTCCTAAATCCAGCGACCCCTGTTTTCTCATCTTGCCCGTAACCGTAAAGGGAACGCCTCTGAGTTTCAAATTTACCAACATGACCATATTGAAAGACATTATCACGGTGGCGATCGTCCCATGTTCGATTTGAATTTAATGTATAGTCTACTTGAATTGTGTAAAATGCATTCTTTATTAAGGACTCACTATCCGCTCCCATCCCACCAAATTGCTGAGTAAATCGGGCATACGTGGAGAAATCTCGATTATTATAAGTAGAATTATTACTGTAATTCATTAATGAATTCGAAAAACTTGAATTTCTTCCAAAACGTTGATTGAACCTTCCGCCAATCACCAAATTGGTTCTATTACTTGTTTTGATGTTTATATTGCCCGTAGCGCGTATATTATTCCGAGCAACATTCAGGCGGCTATTTAATGTCTCAAAATCACCATCAGTCAATAATTCAGCGGCACGTATAGTCCCCAAGCCTGCAGCGGTTGGAACTAGGGGGTTTAATTCTAGTTCACTTAGAACATCATCTTTTACTTTGTAAACAGGAGTTCTTGATGCATATGGTCGACTGTCTCCATTGTGTTGAAATTCAGCAGAAAACAAATACCCGACTAAAGGAGCATTTTTCTCTTTATTAAATAATAAGGGGCCCCCAATTGTTAAACCCCCAAGATTATAATTGTAAGGATCAAATAAAGACGAGCTTACATATTCTGTAGTTCCAAAAAATCTTGGCGACGGACCTCTTGTTGTTGTAGAAATGACACCACCAGTTACATCACCATAATTTGCAGGAACACCTCCTGTTATAACCTCTGTTTGAGCGATGGCTTCCCTCGGGAGATTGATATCTCCCCTAACTTTTACACCATCAATAAAAACAACGTTTGCATCACTTCGGCCTCCCCTAAAATAACTAGCGCCAGAGCCTTCATCTTGCACAACACCTGATGTGAGAGATAGAACTCCACTAACACCACGTGACGCCAGGTTCCTGATAGCTGCCGCACCCATCGTAAAGGAGGTCTTTCCCTTTTCAATAAGTGGCGCTTCATAATCAGCAACAACATCTACTTCTCCCAAGACTACATCAGAGGAAGCTAGAGAAAAATCAATTACAATTGGGCGACCCCCAACAATTTCTACACCGTTAAAAGTCACTTTATTGTATCCAAATGCCTCACATGTTACAGAGTATGTCCCTGGAGTAATTGGATTTATATTGTACCGCCCATCAAAATCTGTGAGCCCCTTGGCAATTTCATAACCGCCAGAAAGAACTTTGATTACTGCCTGATATTGTTCACCACCAGACTTTTTATCTTTTACAACTCCCCTCAGAGATCCTGGTCTTGATTGGGCGGAAGCATTAAAGACAAATGCTATAGCTATAAGAAAAGCTCCAAATCGAATTCGCATATGTTGAGCGTTTAGTTATGATTTAGGTAAATCGAAGACACGAAAATAACCAATAATTACTATCAATCATCTTTTAAGTATTATTTCATTAATATTGAACCATTAAATATGAAAAAACATCTGTTCATTGTTACCCTAGGAATGATCTGCATTTCTTGTACAGGCGTAAGGAATAACCACCCTGTTCCCATCATGCAAGTAAATGAAAATCTTTACCTTAATACTCCAAGCTCATACCCGCTACAATTTGTTGGAGGTTCCATTTTTATCCCTGAATGGGGATACCGGGGCATCGCAATATATCGGCGAACAAATTTTGGTGATGCCAATGACTTTGGAGTTTATGATTTGTGTTGCCCAAATCACGTACAAGAAAATTGTGGAACACTGGTATTAAAAGACAATTTATATGCCCAATGCCCTTGTGATGATCAAGAGTTCTTATTATTTGATGGCCAGGCTCTAAACGGGGTTTCAGCTTGGGGACTGCTAGACTATAAGGTCGGATACGATGGAGTGAGTCTAACTATTTCCAATTAGAATTGGAATTTAAGCAATCCCCATTTGCTTTAAATGACTTACATGGGAACGATATGCACTGGCAAATGTCTTGAACTCATGGTAGGTAATATTGAATTCTTCACATGTGTCTTTAACTATTTTGGAGATATCGGGATAGTGAACATGAGAAATCCTAGGGAATAAATGGTGCTCTACTTGATAATTTAAACCTCCTAAAAACCAAGTCAAAAACTTATTTCCCATAGCGAAATTTGCAGTGGTCTTCACTTGGTGAATAGCCCATTCATCTTCAGTCTCAAGAGTTTCATTTTTTGATGTACTTACAAAAGCTGTTTTGTCAACTACATGGGCTAATTGAAATACAATTGAAAGAACAAAGCCCGCAACTGCTGACATGATGAAAAAACCTATCAGCCAATGAAAAAATCCAAGAGTATACATTGGTAATCCAATAAATAAACCTAAATGCAGTGCCTTCCAAGCCCAAAACGAAATATGTTGAAATCGGGTAAGGGGCTTCAGGGGCACCTGACCAATCTTCTTGGAGAAATATTTTTTATAGTCTGTGTATAAAACCCAATAGATATATAGTAAAGCGTACAAGGCACTAAAATATAAATGTTGAAACTTATGAATCCTTAGTCTTTTTTGTCCGGGAGCCATTCGCAATAAAGCCCCAGACTCAATGTCATCATCGACACCTTCAATGTTAGTAAAAGTGTGATGAACAGAATTATGTTTTGTCTTCCACATCAAGACGCTTGCACCCAAGAAGTTTACAGTATGGGCTGCCATTTCATTGAGCCAATTATGCTTTGAAAAACTTCCATGAGCGCCATCATGCATGGTATTAAACCCTATTCCACTGATAAGAATCCCCATCAAAATCCAAAGACCCCAAGCACTTGAGAACGAGGGTTGAAAAATCATCAAGGTTAAATAGGCAGAGATAATTCCCACTAAAAGAATTGCAGTTTTTATGTATAAACCAATATTACCTTTTTTTGATATTCCTTCAGCATGAAAATATGCATTAACTCTTTGAGTTAATTCCTGATAAAAAGGCTGACCCATTTTTGGTGCAAATCGAGGAGCTTTGAAATTTGTTACGGACATGAATGCAAGATAAGGCGATAAGCGAATGCTTTCACAAAACAAATAATTTATTCAGAAGTCTTTCCTTTTAATAAAAACTAAAATAATGCCTTTGCGATTCTCTCGGTAGATGCTCCCTTTCCCATTGTATAATAATGTAAAACGGGGACTTTATTTTCCATTAACTCTTTGGATTGAGATATACACCATTCAATCCCAACTTCTCTGACATGATCTGGATTTTTTGCAGATTCAATAGCTTGAATTAAGCTATCAGGTAAATTGAGATAAAAATTTCTTGGAATTGCAATCAATTGCTTTTTTGAAACAATTGGCTTTAACCCTGGAATAATAGGAACATTAATCCCTGCTTTTCTGCACTTGGCAACAAAGTCAAAATAACGTTTATTATCAAAAAACATCTGCGTAACAACATATTCAGCACCAGCTTCAACCTTAGATTTTAACCTCTTAATATCAGTATTTAAACTTGGTGATTCAAAATGTTTTTCTGGATACCCGGCAACTCCTATACAAAAGTCTGAAGGATTAGTATTTTCAACTTCGTCATGTAAATAATGACCATTGTTAAGAGCTGAAACTTGACTCAGCAGATCGATAGCATATTTATGACCATTATTTTCTGGAATAAATTGATTATCGGCCTTCTGAGCGTCCCCTCTAAGGACTAAAACATTATCAATACCTAAATAGTGAAGATCAATTAATGCATACTCTGTTTCTTCTCTCGTGAAACCACCGCAAATAACATGCGGTACTGTATCCACCTTAAACTTATTTTGAATAGCTGCGCAAATACCAACTGTCCCCGGTCTTTTTCTCGTGTGAATTTTTTCTAATAAACCTGAGTCATGCTTTTTAAAAATAAACTCCTCTCTATGGCTTGTTACATCTATAAACTTTGGTTTGAATTCCATCAAGCGATCAATAGAATTAAATAAACCTTCAATACTTGTTCCTTTCAAAGGAGGTAATATTTCAAAGCTAAATAAGGTGTCACCTTTTGATTTTTTTATGTGATCAATAACTTTCATATCTGTTTTTCGATTAAGTGTATTTTTTAAGTTTATTCTATTAACCCAATAAAGGACTCAGCCAACGTGATGCTTCATCCAGGGCTATAGCTCTTCTTGAAGAATAATCCATCAGTTGGTCCTTGTCAATTTTCGATAAGCCAAAATATCTCGAGTCAGGGTGCCCAAAATAATATCCACATACTGCTGCAGTAGGAAACATGGCTTTATGTTCAGTAAGTGTGACTTTTATGTTTTTTTCAACATTTAATAATTTGAAAAGGAGATCCTTTTCAAGGTGATCTGGACATGATGGATATCCTGGAGCTGGTCTTATTCCTTGATAAGCTTCTGCAATTAACTCTTCGTTACTTAATTTTTCATTTTCAGCATATCCCCAAAATTTAGTCCTTACTAAAAAATGCAAATGTTCAGCAAATGCCTCAGCTAATCGATCTGCAAGAGACTTTAACATTATGGCGCTGTAATCATCTTGAACTGATTCAAATTCTTTTATTTTTTCATCGATACCATGACCGGTTGAAACAGCAAAAAGTCCGATTGTATCGCCTGAAGGATCAATGAAGTCAGAAAGCGCCATATAAGGAAGGCCACTCTTCTTTTTAGTTTGCTGTCGAAGAGTTAAAAATTTATGAGCATTTTTATCTTTGTCCAGCACTTCAATATCGTCTCCTAACTGCCTAGCTTCAAAAAACCCGTAAACAGCATCTGCTTTTAACCAATTTTCTTGAATAATAAGATCTAACATTTTTTGTGCATCATTCCAAAGATTATTGGCTTGTTCTCCAACAACTTCATCTTTAAGAATTCGCGGATATCTACCATGTAAGTCCCAAGCCATAAAAAAAGGAGTCCAGTCGATAGAACTGCGTAAATTCTCCAAAGGAAAATCATTTAAAGTAAAAACCCCAAAAGCTTTTGGCGGAAGAGGTTTTTTCGAAAAATCTAATTTAAATCGATCTTTTCGAGCTTCTTCTAGAGGTTGAAAGCTTTTTTTACTGGTTCGGCTTGCATATTGAGTTGCAAGTTTTAAATAATCTGAACGAATCTCCTCTGAGAAATTTACACTATCCGTTCCTAATAGTTTTTGAACAACAGGGACAGATCTTGAAGCGTCATTAACATGAATTACTGGGGTATCAATAACAGGTTGTATTTTCACAGCTGTATGAGCTCTTGATGTTGTTGCGCCTCCAATTAACAAGGGTTTTGAAATCCCTTGACGTTTCATTTCTGAAGCGAGAAATACCATTTCATCTAGTGATGGTGTAATTAACCCACTCAATCCAATTATATCAACATTATGCTCAATGCTCAAATCTAAAATCTTCTGAGGAGGAACCATTACACCCAGGTCGACAACATCATAATTGTTACATTGTAATACCACAGATACTATATTTTTCCCAATATCATGTACATCACCTTTTACTGTTGCCATCAATATTTTCCCATTTTTTCTTGAGACTTCATCTTCAGAGTCAAAAAAAGGCTCCAGATATGCAACCGCTTTTTTCATTACTCGAGCTGATTTAACCACCTGCGGCAAGAACATTTTACCCGATCCAAAGAGATCTCCCACAACATTCATTCCGCTCATTAAAGGTCCTTCAATAACACTTAATGGAGCGCCAAGTTCTAATCTTGCCTCTTCTGCATCTAATTCTATATGTGCATCAACACCATTAACTAAACTATACTCAATACGATCAGTAATTGGCATTTTTCGCCAGGATTCATCTTTTTTTCTTTTGCTTGATCCTCCGCTAAAGGAGTCTGCTAATGTCAATAATCTTTCTGTAGCATCTTCTCGACGGTCAAATAATACATCCTCAATATGATTTCGAAGATTCGTATCAATTTTATCATAAACGATTAACTGACTAGGGTTAACTATTCCCATATCCATGCCGTTTTTTATAGCATGGTAGAGGAAACAAGAATGCATTGCTTCTCTAACTTGATCATTCCCTCTAAAAGAAAAGCTAACATTTGAAACTCCTCCGCTAACTTTGGCTTGAGGTAAATTCTTCTTTATCCATTTGGTGGCCTCAAAAAAATCAATGGCATTTTTTCTATGCTCATCCATACCTGTAGCTACTGGGAAAATATTTGGATCAAAAATTATTTCTTCTGGAGGAAAATTAGCATTATTGACTAACAGTTTGTAGGCCCGTTCACAAATTTGAATACGTCTTATGTAATTATCAGCTTGCCCTTCTTCATCAAATGCCATTACTATAACCGCAGCTCCAAATTGTCGTATCAGTTTGGCTTGCTCTAAAAACTCTTTTTCCCCAGATTTTAAACTTATTGAGTTTACTATTGACTTCCCTTGAACACATTTTAAACCCGCAATAATTATCTCCCATTTAGACGAATCAATCATTATTGGCACTCTTGAAATATCAGGCTCAGAAGCGATGAAATTTAGGAATGTACTCATTGCGAAAGAGCCATCCAACATTCCTTCATCCATATTAACATCAATAATCTGAGCGCCACCTTCTACTTGGTCTCTGGCAATATCTAAAGCTTCTTCATAGAGTCCTTCTCTTATCAGCCGAAGGAATTTTTGTGACCCCGTGACATTAGTTCTTTCACCAATATTTACAAAATTAGTTTCAGGTCCTATTTTTAAAGGTTCAAGTCCAGAAAGATTCATTCTTTAATTTTTCTCGGCAATCGCCCATTTGAAAGCTTAGCAAATGCCTTAATATGATCTGGAGTTGTACCACAGCATCCACCTATAATATTTATGATTCCTAAGTCTATGTATTCTTCAATATCTCTGGCCATATCCTCAGGGGTTTGCTCATATTCACCAAATGCATTCGGTAAACCAGCATTAGGATAAGCACTAATAAGAAATGGAGCCTTGGCTGACAGAGTTTGTAAATATGGTCGCAATTCTTTGGCTCCAAGAGCACAATTTAATCCAATACTTAATAATGGCATATGACTCAAGGAGATTAAAAATGCTTCAGTTGTTTGGCCACTTAAAGTTCGTCCCGATGCATCTGTAATTGTTCCACTTACCATTATTGGAACTTCTTTTCCAACATTAGAAAAAGCATTTTGAACTGCAATTAAAGCAGCCTTGGCATTAAGCGTATCAAAAATGGTTTCAATAATTAATATATCAACTCCACCCAGAATTAATGCTTCAACCTGTTCTTGGTAGGCCCCAGCAAGTTCATCAAAAGAAATGCTCCGATATTCTGGTCTATTCACATCTGGACTTAAACTTAAGGTCCTATTTGTCGGACCAACTGCTCCTGCTACAAATCTTGGTTTCTCTTTGGAAGAGAATTTATCCGCAACTTTTCTTGCAAGTCTTGCCCCTGATAAATTTATTTCTTTTACATATTCTTCCAACGAATAATCAGCCATTGAAATTGATTGACTACTAAAAGTATTAGTCTCAATTATGTCTGCTCCAGCCATTAAATACTTTGCGTGTATCTCTTCAATAATATCTGGTCGTGTGATATTTAAGATGTCATTATTACCTTTTAAAGGAGAGTCCCATTCAGTAAAATTTGAACCACGAAAGTCTTTCTCTTCAAGTTTATAATCTTGAATCAAAGATCCCATGGCTCCATCTAAAATCAATATCCTTTCTTTGGCAATGGTATTTATCTGTGACATCTGTTTCTATTAAGCTCATCTTAAAAGTTGAAAAGACTTAAGCGTAACGAAATTTTTCATCACACTCATCTTTCCACAGGATTAACTGTGGTAGGATTTAGCACCATCTAAATTTGGTTGCCAAGACTTCATCGGGCCTTTCCCTCTGTCTTTCTTGATAAGCTGCGCAAATATAACTCTGTTAAATAATATTTCAATATATATATTTTAAAAAAGACTTGCCAAAAGAATTAGGGATTTTATATTTGGTGACGCTAAAGGTGGAAGGGTCAATACGATTACAACCACAATAAAAATGCTAAGTATAGAAAGGAGCCAAGATTAGCTTTATTTTATATTTCAAGCTTAAATTCAATTTAAAAGAAAATACTATGAGCTATTTATTTACATCTGAATCAGTTTCAGAGGGGCACCCAGATAAAGTTGCGGACCAAATATCTGATGCTCTTGTGGATCATTTTGTAGCATTTGATCCGAAATCTAAAGTTGCTTGTGAAACCTTAGTCACAACTGGCCAGGTTGTTTTGGCGGGAGAGGTCAAATCCAAAACGTATCTAGATGCACAAGAAATAGCTAGAGAAGTGATTCGTAAAATTGGATATACTAAGAGCGAATATATGTTTGAAGCCAACTCATGTGGTGTGTTAAGCGCAATTCACGAACAATCTGCAGATATAAATCAAGGGGTTGATAAAGCATTGGAAGAAGAACAAGGAGCTGGTGATCAAGGGATCATGTTTGGTTATGCAACTGACGAAACCGAAAATTATATGCCTCTTGCTCTAGAAATTAGTCATCTTCTACTTAAAGAATTGGCCCAAATAAGACATGAAGGAAAAATCATGAATTATTTACGTCCCGATTCAAAAAGTCAAGTTACAATTAGATACAATGATGAGCACATGCCTGAAGCTATCGATACAATTGTTATATCCACACAGCATGATGAATTTGGAGGAGAAACAGAGATGCAAAAAAAGATTGCCTCGGATATTCAAGAACTCTTAATTCCTAGAGTGAAAAATAACCTTCCAAAGAAAATTCAAGATTTATTTAATCAGCGTGTTCAATACTTAATTAATCCGACAGGTAAATTTGTCATTGGAGGACCTCATGGTGATACTGGTTTAACAGGTCGCAAAATTATTGTTGACACTTATGGAGGTAAAGGAGGCCATGGAGGTGGGGCCTTTTCGGGAAAAGACCCATCAAAAGTAGATCGGTCAGCAGCATATGCCGCAAGATATGTTGCAAAAAATATCGTTGCTGCTGGAGTTGCTAAACAAGTTTTAGTTCAATTAGCTTACGCGATTGGTGTAGCTGAACCAGTAGGCTTTTATCTCAACACATATGGGACTGCTTCCGTTTCAGGAAATGATGGAAGCACACTAAATGATGGAGAAATCTCCGCTAAACTCAAACCCCTATTTGATTTACGGCCCTTTTCGATTGAATCAAAATTTGGACTAAGGGAGCCAATTTATTCTGAAACGGCAGCATATGGCCATATGGGAAGGAAAAATGAGATTGTCACCAAAACGTTCAAACGACCCAGTGAAAATGGCATGGAAGAATTAACAAAAACCGTAGAATTATTTACTTGGGAAAAGTTAGATTCTGTAGATGAAATAAAGTCTGTTTTTAATCTTTAAATAAGAGTAACAGTAAAAAAAAGGGAGTAATTAAAACTCCCCTTTTTTTAATTTATTAAATTGCTATCCTTTAATATCGATATGTTTCTGGCTTAAATGGCCCTTTAACTTTAACTCCAATGTAATCTGCTTGCTCTTCAGAAAGAACATCCAGCTCTGCTCCCACAGATTGAAGGTGCAGTTCAGCTACTTTTTCATCTAAATGCTTAGGCAAAGTAAATACTTCATTAGAATACTTTCCAGGATTCATATATAATTCCATTTGAGCTAATACTTGATTCGTAAAAGAATTTGACATCACAAAACTTGGGTGCCCTGTAGCGCATCCGAGATTAACTAATCTACCTTCAGCCAAAACTATAATCTCTTTGTCTCCTATTGTATACATGTCAACTTGCGCCTTTATCTCTAATTTCGATTCTCCATAATTAGAATTTAACCAGGCCATATCAATCTCATTATCAAAATGGCCGATGTTGCACACAACTGCCTTATCTCTTAAAGCTAAAAAGTGGCGGTCAACAATAATGTTTTTGTTTCCAGTAGATGTGATGACAATATTCGCCATTCCTATGACATTATCAATTTTACGAACTTCAAATCCATCCATAACGGCCTGCAGAGCACATATTGGATCAACCTCAGAAACAATGACACGTGCACCTGCAGCCTGAAAAGATGCAGCCGTACCTTTTCCAACATCTCCATAACCTGCACAAACAACAACTTTTCCAGCTATCATTAAATCTGTAGCTCGACGTATTGCGTCCACCGCAGACTCACGACAACCATATTTATTATCAAACTTTGACTTCGTAACAGAGTCATTTACATTGATTGCAGGCATGGGTAGTGTCCCGTTAATCATACGCTCAAAGAGACGATGAACACCTGTCGTTGTTTCTTCAGAAAGACCTCCAATCCCCTCTACGAGGTGAGGGTATCGATCTAAAACCATATTTGTTAGATCACCACCATCATCCAATATCATGTTCAATGGTTTCCTGTCCTCTCCAAAAAATAATGTTTGCTCTATACACCAATCAAACTCCTCTTCATTTAAACCTTTCCATGCGTAAACCTGCACACCCGCTTCAGCAATCGCCGCCGCAGCGTGATCTTGGGTTGAAAAAATATTGCACGATGACCAGGTGACTTCCGCGCCCAAATCAACTAAAGTTTCTATTAGCACTGCAGTCTGGATGGTCATATGTAAACATCCCGCAATACGGGCACCCTTAAGAGGCTTGCTTTGTCCATACTCTTTTCTTAGTGCCATTAACCCTGGCATCTCTGCCTCAGCAAGATGTATCTCACTTCGACCCCAAGGAGACAAAGAAATATCTTTTACTTTATTTTTAATGAAGTTGTTTTTTGTTGAGTTTTCCATCAATTTTGTTGGGATTTATAATTTTAAGACTAGAGCAAAATTAAGCATATGAATCCTCATGTAGTGCATGACCTTGGAAATTTTGGTCTAAAAATAATTCACATCCTTGTAAACAGGAATAAAATTAATCCTATTAAAGTTCTTTCAGCCGAAGAACATGAAAGGTTTATAAAGTTCAAAAGTGAAAAGAGAAGAACAGAATTTCTATCTGCAAGGGTTGCTTTAGGCATGATTAATCATAACCTTTCTAAAGAAATTTCATATGAGGGTAAACGTCCTAAGCTTAAGTCTAATTCCGGTGAACTTAGCCTGAGTCACAGTCAAAAATTTGCAGCAGCAGCTTGGCATCCGAGTCTCCCAGTAGGTGTTGATGTGGAAAGTGAGAGACCACAGCTACACAAAATTTCAACAAAATTTCTTTCCTTGGAAGAGATTAATAAAATTGGATCATCAAAAAATCCTGACTTAGCGAGAAGAATTGCTTGGGGAGCAAAGGAATCCATCTACAAAGCAGCACATCAAAAAGGGCTATCACTTTCAAAAGATATCATGCTCAATTTTATTGCTGAATTCAAAAGCGGAAAGGGAACCGCTACCATTTCTGGTGGTCGAAAATATAGTGTTGGATGGAACTTGATTGAAACAGCAGATAAAACAACAGAGGCATTAGTTTGGGCAGTAGAACATCCAAAAACCTTGAAAATTGTTTTAACCGGCCCAGAATCCTCGGGGAAAACAACTCTTTGCAAATCCCTTAGTGTTCATTTCAATGCGAAGCATATCCCTGAATATGCGCGAGAGTATCTAAAAAATAAAAAAGGGAAATATGATCTGAATGACATCATTCGCATAAACGAAATCCAAACAGAAAATCACAAAAATATTATTGAACCAATGGTATTTTTCGATACGGACGCGATAACATTGATTATTTGGGCAAAAGACAAATTCAATAAATCTATTGATGATTTTGAAATTACTCTGAGAGATAACTTGCCACATCTTTATTTACTATGTCGTTCGGATTTACCATGGATATATGACCCCCAAAGAGAAAACCCTGATGACCTTAATCGTATTTTTGGTTTACATGAGCAAGCCTTAAACTCAATGAAAATACCATTTACATACATTGAAGGAAAAGGTGAGGCACGTCTTAAAAATGCAATACTTGCCATAGAAAATCAAATGTTTTGATTTACCTTTACCTCTATTAACACAGGGGTGCCTTTATGGCTGAGATTTATACCCTAGGAACCTGAGCAGATAATGCTGCTAAGGGAGTGAGGACATCAAATGTCCTGTCGCAAAAGCGCCATCTGTGTATCATTTTTAATATTAGATGTGCTATGAAAAACCCAATTTTATTTATTTTATTTATTTCCATTGCGACAATTTCCCAAGGGCAAGAAATTGATACAGTATTCAAAAAAATCATTTTATCCGATGTTAACTTATTAGAAATGAGAGCATCCGAAAGAACTCCGATGACAGTGCTTGACTTGTCTAGTAAATCTTTACCAAGTGAAATTCGAGGGAATACATTGGAAAATTTGAATAATGGACTTGATATTCCTTATTTAATTCAATGGACACCCTCTATAACTCAATCCTCTGATGCTGGAACAGGGATGGGGTATACATATCTGAGAATGCGAGGTATGGATCAAACAAGGATAAATGTTACGATTAACGGTGTGCCCATAAATGATCCGGAATCACATGGCGTGTTTTGGGCAAACACACCAGATCTTACATCATCCATCTCCTCTTTACAAATTCAACGGGGGGTTGGTACCTCTACCGTTGGTGCAGGAGCCTTCGGGGGGTCTATTTCAATGGAGGTTGGAGTTCCTGACAAAGAAGCAAGTACAAAAGTAATTTTTGGAGGAGGTTCTTTTGGAGCATCTAGAGCAACATATATGATTAATTCGGGATCTGTAGGAATTTTAAATAGTAAAAATAAGCCCTTGTCTTTTGTCGGTCGATTATCTAGTTTACAAAGCCAAGGGTTTATTGACCGTTCAGCTATGGGTCTTAATTCATATTTGGTAAGTGGGCAATATAAAACAACGAATGCCACTGTTCGTCTGGTTCACTTTAGTGGCAGTGAAAGAACACAACAAGCATGGTATGGAATTCCTGAAGTCAAATACAATGCTGAGGGACCTGGTTCTTTTTCTGGGTTAGAAGATTATATCTCTAGAAATGGTTTGGATGGAGCAGATGCGCAAAATTTTTTAGACTCAAGAAACAATACCTACAATTATTATCGATATCCGAATGAGATTGACCGATACAAGCAAACGCATACTCATTTCATAAGTCAAATTAAATTGCCCTCAAATTGGAGGTTTAACTTCAATGCATTTCTTGTAAACGGAGAAGGTTACTTTGAGCAGTATAAAGTCAATGAATCATATTCCGACTATGGGCTATCAAATCCAGTAATTAATGATAGCGCTATTCAAAACACAGACCTGGTTCGTCAACGTTGGTTATCAAATTCTTTAATTGGCACACACGCTTCAATAGTTAAAGAAATTAATGATGCCCAATTCATTTTGGGTGGGTTTGCACAAAGATATTTAGGGGATCATTATGGAACGCTTCCGTGGATGCAAGTAAATTCACTAAGTGGTATTCTACCAGCAAATTTACCTCCAAACTATTTTCCTGATTACGATTATCAAAGTGCAAGTCAATATCGGTATTATGAAAATATAGGAGATAAGTTTGATTATACTGCATACCTTAAAGCTGAAATTCCTTTCGGAAAAAATTGGTTGGCTTATGGAGATCTTCAA
>Ga0209223_10001128_pt1 | contig 29661 bp, 25 predicted proteins | sample COG_06_FD_184750 | JGI IMG/M metagenome (GOLD analysis project Ga0209223, IMG submission 184750) | Pelagic Microbial community sample from North Sea - COGITO 998_met_06 (SPAdes) (version 2) | ecosystem: Environmental > Aquatic > Marine > Neritic zone/Coastal water | place: Helgoland, sampling...
TTGAGAAGATTGAGAAGATTGAGAAGATTGAGAAGATTGAGAAGATTGAGAAGATTGAGAAGATTGAGAAGATTGAGAAGATTGAGAAGATTGAGAAGATTGAGAAGATTTTAGGTTTTGGTATAGCATCTGTCTACCGTCATCGTGTTGCGTTATGGTAGTTGACGAGACACTGAATATTCAACCTTGAATACAACATACCAAAATTAAAAAAGACGTTCTAATTAATCTGTCATCAGGGAAAAAGTTCATACTGGAACCTCATCAATATATGACCTTTAGCACGGTTCTATTTTCAAAATAATTCCGACTTACTGCATATTTCCTTCGGAAGTTAGCTAGCAAAAACTTATAATTATTATCTCGCCCATCAATTATTATCTCAAGTCCATTATAAAATGACCATTCATATAATAAAAGGTCAGCTTGGACAGTAAATTCTAGACCTGTCATCGATAGTCCATTGACATTACCAATAACTGATGCCGGAGCTGGACCATCGATATAAACTAGATCTGGTCTCAGGTTCGGTAGCTCCTCAAAAAAAGAGACGGTTTGTCCATTGTAATTTTTTAGTTTTGGAGAAGAAAACTTGACGTCAGCAAACTCTTCCAAACCTAGTTCTAAGATAGTTTTGTTTGTGAGGTCTGCCCACTTTTGATCTGCCTCAATTGCATGAACCTTAGATTTCACTCCACTTGACAACGAGACTTGCTTACATGCAACCGCCATTGCTATCGTGCTAATCCCACAACCAAATTCGAGAATATTGCGGGGTCTCTTTTTTATTATTTTCTTGTGTAAATAGTTTATGTCCCTCGTTTTGTGCCCTGAAATGAAAAGATGGTAATCTTGTTGTTGATCTAGGTTTTCGATTTCAATAAAAATTTTCTCTAAACCAGATAACTGGAAATATTTCTTATCCCTATTTTTTATAATCTTACCGTCAGATAAATCTGAAAGACCTACTTTTTGGAATATTATTGTGGGGTCATACCTGATCGCATCTATTATTTTTGTTAACATTCAATTTCCGCCATTGTAAACTTTGGTCTTGGAAGGTTTAGTTACAACATGACCTTCCAACATACAACAAAATCATCATTTAACTTAGATGCTTCATCATTTTGTTAAGAATATTTGCAGATTTTCAACTTTTGTACCCATTGTATCGAGCGGTTCTATATTTCGAGACAGCTTTGCGGCTTCCCTAAGGTGCAACAGTTTTCTGTTAATGCCACTTTTAGTGTTTCCATTTTGTTGAGATATACAATCATCCGGTGAGCGCTTGTCGAGCGTTGTGTAAGGTTGCTGGGCTTTATAGAAGTCAATCCACTGATCAATGATCAGTTCGGTTTGGAAGCCATTAATGATTTCACGCAGGTAAACGACCTGCTGTTTGATGGAACGTCAAAAACAATCGATCAAGATGTTGCTCAATTAGCAGCCTCTGCCATCCATTGAGATTTTGAGCTCAGCCTTTATCAGCGCCGTGATCAAGCCAGTATCCATGGGTTGGCTGCCTTGATCCGTGTTCAAGATCTCTACTGGCTTTCTTTATTTTCCAATGGCATCTTCCAGCGCTTCAAGCTCCAAAGCAGCCTTAAACTTGTCTAAAAAATTTCGTAATTTCGGCGTTCTAGCATCCGTCCATTCGTGATGAATACACCTTCGCACTTGGCCCGATTTTGCCAGAATACTTTAGTCCAAGTTAATCTATGATTACGTTAAAAAATCTATATCTGAATTATCTAAAGACCAATTTAAAAAATCAACCAAGCTTACAGGAAGTCTCTCAGAATTTCCCAAGGCATAAGAATAGGCAAGATCATCTGTACCAAAAATTTTTTTCTTTCCTACCCGAGGCTTCGCAATAAAAAAATCTAAAGAAAAAGGCTTTCTGCAGAAAGTAGCATGCGCAAATTTTTGCGCAATCCTCTTCTGTTTCTCTGAAGGTTTTGAAAGTTGATGCGATTTAAGTAGTACTTTTCTATATTCTTTTGCGGTTGAGGAGTTAATTGTGAACCCCACAGTTTCGTAGCGACCAGTACCCCCAACAATTACATTTTTTCCTAACGCGCCCAGTTCAATACCTGACGTTCCGGTAATTGTCACCCCAAAGTCAGCAACTTGCAACCACGAATAAGGACTAAATGGCGTGTCCGGGTATATAAATCGAATATGATCTGGCAACTGCCCAATATGTTCATCGATTAATCTTATTTCTTCATACCGACCCTTATGGTAATACTCATGTTCCCCTCTCCAATTGTTTGAAGGATGGATTTTTATGAACCATTCAATATTTGGATTCTCTGCGGCTATTTTTACCGTTTCAACTAACCAACTTGCATAGTTTTCGAACAAGTATTCGCCATTAAAATACAACGTATCGTACAAAATGTGGCTATATATAATTCCAATTTTCTTATCTTTTACAATGCCAAAAGCATTTCTAATTTGATCTACGCTGACAACTTCTGTGTTTTCTTGATTTCTACTTGAAAGGCCCCAGCGCTTCCCGTAGCGATCTGCAAAATTCTTCTCAAGCTCATTTTTTATTTCTGGGGTAAGTTCCATCTGCCTTAAGTCACTAAGGGATTTCTCTGATAATGATGAAAAATGAGTTCTATCACTTTTTTCCGTCATATGTTGAACTACAATGGCATTATCGCGAACCGTACCGCAAAATCTGATTATGTTTAATTTTCTTTTCAAAGCTGCGTAATAAAGAGCACCATAATACCCCATGAATAATTCTACAAAAAATATCATATTGACATTGTAACTTTGGTAAATTTTCTCACTGGCTTGAAAGACCTTAAGAGAAAATATTATAGACTCGCGCAGCTCATTTTTGGCTCTTTCATCGCCAACCTCAATTAGTCCGCTCGCCCTATTTCGGCTATATGTTGATAAACCCATCTTGCCAAAGGGTACCCCATCAATCTCAAAATTTTTAAAATCGGAAAATGTTTGGAGGCTAACTACCGTATCTAAAATATTTTCATCCAACTTTTCATTCTGAAATTTGAGATCCTCTAAAAATATTGGGTCAAATTTACATCGGGTTATATACAGATTTTGGATCTTTGAATGTTTGGAAGTAAGACAGAGAACTTCTGTCCCAGTAACTTTATACAATAACCCAAGAAAAGCCCATAATTGGATAAATGCAACATTCATATTTGAGCCAAAAACAATCAATATTTTTCTTTTAAAACCAGTTTTTAGTACATTTTTGGCTTCCAACCTTTGACTATCAGTTAGTTTGCGAAGACTTTGAAAAAATATTCTATATTCCATGAAACTAAAAATCATTTCATTCAAAAACCTACGCGGTCGAAATATTAAAAGTAGGATGGAGTAGAGATAAAAGTTTTTTGTCAAAACAGATTTTAATTTAGAAATAAGCATTAGTGAAGTTTCGCCTGTATGGTTATAAGTATATTTCTATTTTTTGTACCAAGATACCACTTTCTAAGTTTTTACGAACCTAGTTTTATCGAGCTCACCGGTATAAGGCCCTTGCTTTATTTCAACTATTTCAGACTCCTCCAACATTTCAAAACCATGGCCACCGCGAATTAATAGTATTATGTCACCCTCATAAAGTACCCGGCTACATAGAAACGTTTGATTATCGTCATAAAAATCAACTTTCACCTTTCCTGAACGAATTATTAAAACTTCATTAGTAAACAAAACCTCTCTAGAGACTAAGTTGTGCACGTGGGGTTCGATAACATAACCTTTTGGCCGATTCATGTATCCGAGTTGCTGTGAATAGCTTTCAGGAGTGAAAAATTTGATCCCATCGCTCATAAAATTTTTTCGAAGAATTAAACTCAGCTCAACTTCGTCATGGATAATTCTCTCTATTGTCATGATGTCTACCTTGGTTTAACTTTAACTACTTGTTTTTAGTTTCAATTGGCATTCAGCAAAAATGAGATCTGCATAATGTCAGTATTTTTTGAACGCTCAACTGGCTCAACACCTGAAGTGCGCTTATCTCTTCTAAGTAAATCCTGTTCTACAACAAACATTTCTTAGACTAAGGTAAAATAATTGTTCTCCACATTTAAAGAGCTGCTCCAACCTATTAAATCCACAATCGTTTTTTTCTTTAAGTTAGCCACGCGTTCGACTATGGAATTTTCTTTCTTAGCCAAAATATATTTGTCCGAAAAAACTTCCAATTCTTGGAAATCTGCCACTAGACAATGCTCCAGGTTTCCTAGAATCGATCTCAACAACTTGGTATTTTTCCCATTATTTATGGAGTCTGACACATCTTTATCAAAGATTTTAATTTCATAGCCATCGGTCAATAGGTTCTCTATGATCGTGACGCTAGGGCTTTCCCTAACATCATCGGTATTGCGTTTAAAACTTAAACCAATAAAGTTGATCTTTTTATCTAAAAACACCTCTTTACAAAGTTTAATTGATCTATCGATATGCGCATCATTGCTTGATGAAGCGCTATTAATTAATGGAACGTTGACGCCATTTTTGCGTGCAATGGAGGACAGTGCGTTTAAATCCTTTGGAAGACATGCTCCCCCGTACGCAAAACCAGGCTTAAGATAATTCGGTGAAATATTCAGTATTTTATCCGATAAAAATACATCAATTACTTCATCGGTATTAAGCTTCAAAGCTTTACAAATTGAACCAATTTCATTTCCAAAAGCCACCTTAATTGCATGCCAAGAGTTGTTTATATATTTAATAGCCTCGGCAGTTCCAAAACTAACATACCTTATATCTGCTCCAAGGTTCTTGTACAATTGTGCGACTGCATGTGCACCATCACTTTTAGGACCACCAATAACGACGCATGCCGGTGTCATGTAATCACTTACTGCAGTACCTTCACGCAAGAATTCTGGATTGGAAATCACAAAAAACTCTTTCAAATAAATTAATCCTGAAATATTCTCAACCAACTTTATGATTTTTTCACAAGTTCCGGGTTCAATAGTCGAGCGGATTACAATTGTAAACTTTTTAGGATTTATTTTCAGATAGTTGGCTATACTCGTGCAAACTTCAAAAATTTGGCTTAAATCGAGATGACCGGAACGCAATTGCGGCGTACCAACTGTTATCATCGCCATCTCAGCGTTTTTTAGCGCCCAACTGACATCAGTTGTGGCGGTAATAAGCTCCGCGTCCACTCCTTCTTTCAATAAATCGTCAAGGTCTGGTTCAACTATTGTTGCCTTGCCATGGTTGACGGTGGAGATTTTGTCATGATCAATATCAATGCCAATCGTCGAAACTCCACTATGGGCTAAGCACGCTAAGCTTACACATCCAACGTAACCCAACCCAAATATTACTACGCTATCATTTTCGTTCATTTTTCTTCTTTATTAAATCTTTTGATCTTGTTCTGGCCTTACGTGATTTCAACCCCAAGTTGATAAAATCTCTATAGCTTCACTTTTTTGAACATCCAGACCGTATGTCTTGGCGACCAACTGGCCCAAAGCATCTCCAATCTGGAGTGCCCTTCGCTGGTGCACCAATAAGTCAATAACTGCAAGCGCAAAATCTTCAGTTGTATCTCTAATCACGATTTGATTTCCATCTTCAACTTTCAAGCCTTCAGCTCCCAAAGTAGTAGAAATGCAAGGTAGACTCGCCGCACCAGCTTGTATAATTTTGAATCTTGTTCCCGATTCATAATGCAGTGGTATCACGCAAACATCTGCTAATTTAAGATACGGGGAGATGCTTTCAACTTCACCAACAACAGTTATGCTCGATCCATTCAAATGGGACTGTGTGATCTTGGATCCCTTGCCAACTATGTACAAATGAGCATCGGGCACTTTTTTCCATACTATTGGCATTATATCGTTAGTTAGCCATTTTGCTGCTCTGTCCATTGGGCTATGTGGAGAACCAAAAGAACCCATCAATAGTAAGTTTTGTGAAGCTTTCTGGTCATTTTTATGTGGGCCTTTCACAAAATCAGATATATCCACAGTATTCGAAAATAACTTAACCTTATGTTTATGTTCTGAAATATCTCTGAAGTATTCAGCGTCCAATTCAGATACTGCTGTTACGGAAGAAGCTAGGCACATTAATGACCGCTCTTGTCTTTTCGCTATTTGAGTTTTCAATAATACAAACCATTTTCTGGGGATATTCGAAATCATTGGTAACTCTCGAGAAATGAAACGCGAGTGGACGGCCTCAGTGTCACCAACTATAAAAGCGTTACGATCAAGCTTTCTAAGAAAGTACAATACAAAGAAAGCTTTTTCCAAAACACGATCTATCCAAAGAATTTTTATTTTATATCGTTTTGACATTCGATTTATAAAATACACGTCAATAAGCGCCACGATTGGTGATAATACCCTTTTCAGTCTCGTCAATTGTTTTTCAATCGTAACATTTTGTGAACTTACAAACGAACTTGGAAGATACTTAATATCAATACAGTGCTCTGACAAAAATTTAACCATCTTTGTAGATGTATGATGTTTCTTAGAAACACTGGTTGTTATGTAAAGATCAGAAGCAAAATTTAAGGCTTTTATAGCATTTATAACACTAACTTCCGGCCCTCCTCTCGGTGGATATTCTAGTATTGGTGCATGCAATAATACTTTTTTCTTTTTCATACATCTACTTCCAGTATAGCCACTCAAACTACCCATCGCTTATCAATAAGAAAAGCTTTTTCCCATAAATAAATATTGAAATTTTTCCATATTTGTTCCGTTTTATAAAGATTCAAGTCTTTATCGCTTTCTGCAACTGATAGAATTTCTTTGGACAATTTCTTGGAACTAATTAACGATGCATTGATAAAGTTAGTGGACGATATTTCATCCAGAAGATATTCTTTCAGTGGTCCTTTGATCCAATTAGATATTGGAGGAGCAAAGCCAATTTTAGTTTTTTTTCTTACAATCGTTTTAGGTAAAAGTGGCGCTATTGCATCTCGCAATATTGACTTAGAGTAGCCATTTCGTATTTTTGATTTCCAAGGAAGACTCGAGGCAAATTTTAAAATTCTTGGATCTAAAAACGGGCTCCTAACTTCCACTCCGTTTATCATCGAGTATCGATCATAGTTTCTTAGTAAGGTGGGTAATACGCTCTTATAAGTTAAATCCATTAAATGCTTTTCAAGCCCATTGTGATGTTTTGCTGCGTTTAACAAAACTGGATCATTTCGGAGTCGCATACCCTGACGTATTTTAGCTGCAGCTAAATGAGCAATGATGCGATGAATTTGCATAGCTCGAAACTGATTGTTCTGAGGATGTATATCGTAATAGGTTTGTAAAACGTTGGACATATCGTTCACATTTGGAAAAGCTGCGAGTAATGCATGAAGTATAGACGACTCATATCCACAAAATAACTCATCGCCGCCATGCCCATCTAAAGATACAAATATTCCATTTTTCCTCATAACGCTATACAAATTAATGTGTGGTAGAGGATTGACCTCGTGAATTTCCTCGAACATGAAAGCAAGGTTTTCAAGAGATTTAGACATTTCCGCTGGATTTGTTTTGACGTTTATGAGTCCAATATCCAAATGACGGGCGACTTCAGAAGCTTCTGCTGTTTCATCCATAACCGTATTTGGAAAGCTGGCAACGAACGCGTTTTGCCAATTTTTCGATTGACGCTCTTTGCTAACCTGCGAGCCAGCGTTTCCGACGTATGCTGCAATCGCACCAGAATCGATACCACCGCTTAAACCAGTCGCTACAGGAACGTCCGATCTTAACCTTAATTTACAAGAATCAAGTAAAAGCTCTTGGAGATTGATAACTTGGTCTTGATATTTCTTAGGTATTTCGACGCTTGTTTGACTTGGATCCCAGTACCGTTCAGTGTTTAAACGACCGTTACGGTAAAACCCATTATGCCCCGCTGGAAAGCGCTTTAAACCCTTAAACAGAGATAGATCGGTTGACTCATAATTGTATGTGTTCGCTGACATCACATAAAATTCAGAGCTGACCTCAACATCATTAAGGAAGGGCAGAAGTGCCTTTTGCTCGGAAGCAAACCCAAACCTGTTATTATCACAAAAATAAAAAAGTGGTTTTTCCCCTACTGGATCGCGGGACAGGAATAAGCATTTCTCCACATCGTCCCATATAGCTAATGCCCACATGCCATTAAATTTATGAATGCATTCGCTTCCCCATGCTACATATGCTCCCAGAATAACCTCCGTATCGGAGTCGTTTTTAAAAACTAACCCACTACCTTGTAACTCGCGCTTTATTTCAATAAAATTGTAGATTTCACCATTAAAAACAATATGATAACGACTGTGAAAGTGCATCGGCTGCGAAGCTTTCAAAGAAGTGTCTAAAATTGATAACCGCTGATGTCCCAAAATTATGTTGTCGCCATCATCCCAGATACCTGTCCCATCTGGCCCACGGTGCTTAATTAAATGCAGTGCCTTTGAAAAAAAACCTTGTTCTACAGCAGGCAAAATACCAAGAATTCCACACATATACAATTTCCAAACATAGTATCAAAATTTTCGAAAATACTTCTTGCGACTTGTTTATGACAAAAGTGCCTGAGCCCTTACGTAGTCTTCTGGAATACCAATGTCTATGAAGGATCCCTCCGCTTCATAAAATGCGAACCCCTTTTCCTTTAAATTATTTTGCAAGAAATCTTTTTCAAAAGAAAATGTCTTGCGTGACGCAAAACTATCAAAAATATTCCGTGGTAAAACATAGCATCCCGCATTAATTAAACCAGCGCCTACGCCAGCTTTTTCTGACATTCCAGTTACAATACCATCTTTAATTTCAAGTGCGCCGTAACGAGACAGGTCATCCACATGCCTTCCCACCAAAATTGGGCATTGCCTTTGATCCCAAAGCCGCGTCAAATCTTTCAAGTCGATATCTAAATATGTGTCACCGTTAAATACAAACACTTTTTCTTCTTTACAGTTTTCAAGGCACAAACGGATCGCTCCTCCTGTACCTAAAGGAGTTTTTTCGACCAAACATTCAATCTCCATACCAAGGAAATTACTGCCAAAGTAATCTTGAATCTTACCAGCCATAAAATGTAATGATAATATTACTTTTTTAACTTTTTCTTCTGATAGCTTTTCTAATAATATCTGTAGAAATGGCTTTTCGCCAATTGGGGCCATTGGCTTGGGTACATTGGGTAAAACACTTCGTAAACGGGTGCCAAATCCACCTGCGAGAATAATCACCTCCACTATTTAGCCTCATCAAACATAATTCTCTCAATCATTGCGCACAGTGCATGCCCCAAAACAAGATGGCCTTCTTGAATATGTGGCGTTGAAACTGATGGAACTCTTATTATCTCATCACACAAACCCTCCATTTTGTCAGTCTTCATTCCCGTAAAACCAATGCATGAAATACCAATCTCCTTTGCGGCATTAAAGCCCGCCAGAATGTTAGGCGAGGTGCCTGATGTCGAATAACCAATCAGAATGTCACCATTTCGTCCTAAGGCACTTATCTGCCGGGAGAAAAGCTTTTCATAGCCATAGTCATTACCAACAGCTGTTAAGATGGAAGTATCAGTTGTTAATGCTATCGACGACAATCCAGGGCGGTCAAACATAAACCTGCTCACAAGTTCACCCGCTATGTGCTGAGCATCAGCGGCACTTCCCCCATTTCCCATTAACATAATCTTCCCTCCAGACTTGAGGGCTCCAACGCACAAATCAACAGAGTTTTTCAAACTAATTTTTACAGCTTCATCATCGACCAGTCCATCAATGGACTTTTTTGCTCTAAATAAATAGTCACTGATAGCACCATCGACTGCTTTGCTTGCCAACATATTTTGTATCCGTTTCGTTAAGTTTTACAAAGAAATTATAGCAACATTTGAAATCTGTTATTAAGATAACTATCAAACAAAGTGTCTTTACTCAATAATTCCCAATCTTTTATTTAATCTAATGGAGATTCGTCCAGTGATTTCCGTACTAGGGAACCATTGGCCTCTTCTGGACACCAAAATCCTTAGTAAACTGCAGGTAACCTCTGATATTAAAAGGTGTTCTCTTACGTTTGATACAGGAGGCCACCAAAGTTACTCTTATTTAAAACTAAAAGGACGCATGTATTACTTTTCGCGTCGGGTGCCTAAGAGGCTTCAGGAACAATTGAGCCGGAGTAGTTTTACTAGTTTAAGTAATCGATTTAAAGTTATTTGGTACTTGTACATTACTTTCACACTCATAAATCAGTCATTGATTTCATTAATCTTTTTTCTTACAGTTACACAAAATGTTGCATAAACCTGTGACTACTGAAACTCGTAGTAACTCAGAGATTAAGATTGACTAAAGAAACAGCACTTTGCTCGTGCAGAAGCGTTGAAGGCAGTTAAACATTTGTGCAGAGAGTTTGGCATTGCAGCAGGCGTGTTAAAGTGTGCTCTGTCTAAAGGCAGAGTGAAATCATGAAGTTTGAAGAAATAGAGCTGCCCTCAAATAGGAAGTTTGGATACTTTTTTGCCTTCATCTTTGGCGTTGTCGCAGTATCCTTGTTTGCGATTGATTCACTTAATTGGGGGTATACATTCAGCGTACTGTCAGTTTTGTTTGTGTTAATCACAGTTGCAAAAGCTGATTTGCTTCTTCCGTTGAATAAGCTATGGATACATCTCGGGCTGTTGTTGGGAATGATCATTGGTCCAATTGTTTTGGGTATAATCTTCTTTGGACTTTTTACCCCAATTGCATTTGTGATGCGTTTGTTTGGTCGCGACGAACTATGTTTGAAGATCAACAAAGAAAGCAGTTACTGGTCTCCACGGCGTACAGCTATCGATTCAGAATCTTTCAAGAACCAATTCTAAGGCGAAACAATACGATGGAATTTTTAAAAGAACTTTGGGTATTTCTTCGCGTGAGAAAGAAATTATGGTTAGCACCTATCATCGTTATTATGGTTGGCTTAGGTTGGCTTTTGGTTCTGGCGAAAGGATCTTTGGTTGCGCCATTTATCTACACGCTCTTCTAGGGAAAGCTCATGTATATTCTCGGGATATCAGCCTTTTACCATGATAGTGCGGCATGTCTGATTAAGGATGGTGAAATTGTTGCTGCGGCACAAGAGGAGCGGTTTACTAGGAAGAAGCACGATTCAGGCTTCCCCCACAACGCAATTCAATTCTGCGTAAGGTTTGCTGATATCGCACCAGAAGAAATTACTAACGTTGTTTTCTACGAAAAGCCGTTCGTCAAATTTGAAAGACTTTTGGAGACGTACTTGGCCTTCGCTCCTAAAGGATTCGTGAGTTTTGCTAAGGCTATGCCTCTGTGGATCAAAGAAAAGCTTTTTCAAAAAACTGAGCTGGTTACTGAGTTAAAGAATACGCTTAGTTCAGATGTTAATTGGAGAAGTCGTCTTTTATTTTCAGAACATCACCTCTCGCATGCAGCTAGTGCGTTTTATCCGTCGCCTTTTGAAAGCGCAGCAGTGCTTACACTTGATGGTGTTGGGGAATGGACAACAACTTCACTTGCTATTGGTAAAGGTAGAGATTTAAAAGTTATTAAGGAAATACACTTTCCTCACTCGCTTGGACTTCTCTACTCTGCGTTTGCTTACTACACAGGCTTCAAAGTTAATTCCGGTGAATATAAGGTTATGGGCTTAGCTCCTTACGGCGAGCCAGTTTACACAGATTTAATACGAGAGCATCTCATCAATACAGCCGATGATGGTAGCTTCCATCTGGACATGAGTTACTTCGATTATGCCACTGGCTTAACGATGACAAACAAGAAGTTCGATAGAATATTTGGTGGCCCTCCCCGTACCTCAGAAACAGAGCTAACTCAGCGGGAAATGGACTTGGCTGCTTCTGTGCAAAAAGTAACAGAGGATATTGTTGTTGAGTTAGCAAAAGGCATAGCCAAAGAAACAGGCGAACGTAACTTATGTCTTGCAGGAGGGGTAGCATTAAACTGTGTTGCGAATGGTATTCTTTTACGTAAAAAAATCTTCGACAATATTTGGATCCAACCTGCAGCGGGTGATGCGGGCGGCGCACTTGGTGCTGCACTTTCAGCTTGGTATCTACATCATAATAATGAGCGAACTGTTTCAAAAGAACGAGATGCAATGAAGGGTGCTTACTTAGGTCCTGAATTCTCTGATACGGAAATTGAAGCTGAACTTACTGCTTGTGGTGCGACATTTAAAAAGTTTTCTGAAAACGATATGATAGAAGCGGTCGCGTCAGCGTTAGCCGATGAAAAAGCAGTTGGCTGGATGCAAGGGCGCATGGAGTTTGGTCCACGAGCGTTAGGTGGAAGAAGTATAATTGCTGATCCCCGCTCACCAGTAGTGCAAAAACAGCTTAACCTTAAAGTCAAATATCGTGAAAGCTTTCGTCCCTTTGCGCCAAGTGTGCTGAGAGAAGATGTTAATGAATGGTTTGAGCATGACACTGATAGTCCTTACATGCTTCTTGTTTCTGACGTTCAAAAAGATAAACGTCGTGCAATGACTAAAGAGGAAGAGGCATTATTTGGTATTGATAAGTTAAATGTGCCGCGCTCTTCCGTACCAGCCATCACTCATGTTGACTACTCAGCTCGCATACAAACAGTGCATGCTGATACTAATCCACGCTATCATGCTGTTATCTCTAAATTTAAGGAAAAGACTGGTTGTCCACTCGTTGTAAACACATCTTTTAATGTACGAGGTGAGCCCATAATTTGCACACCAACTGACGCATTCAAGTGTTTCATGGGCACCGAAATGGATATGTTAGCCGTTGGTAATTATTTTCTCTACAAAGAACAGCAAGACGAGAGACTTAAAGAGAGTTATGAAGAACGGTATGAGTTGGATTAAAGTATTATCAGTTAACATTTTTGTCCTGCTTGGGTTGCTAATTACCGCTGAGGTAGGGAGTAGAATCGCCTGGACTGCGTATCAATGCTACTATCGGGCATGTGATTTTTCGAGAATGTTAAATCTAAAAATATTTGACTCTGGGTCCACGGAAAAGAACATTGGATTAAGTACGTACAATGAGTTTCTAGGTTACATACCCACAGCAGCTTTCTCGGCTATAATAAATACTGATGGATGGCAAAATGTACTAGTCACAATTGATCGTAATGGATTTCGTTCCAATGGTAACAATAGTACGGATTTAAACAAGAAAAGCCTTATACTTACTGTTGGTGACTCTTTCACATTCGGAGATCAAGTAAGCGATACAGAAACTTGGCCTTCTTGCATTGAGTTAAAAACCAATCAAGAAACTTTGAATGCTGGGGTGTTTGGTTATGGAACAGCACAAGCAGTACGAAGAGCGTCATTTGTTACGCGACGGCAAAACATCGAAACAGTTATTTTAAGCGTTTTAGTTAATAACGATTTTCATCGTGATAGGCTAAGGTTCAGAAGTGGATTTCCTCGTCCAGCAGTCATACGAAGTGAACAGGGACTATCATATGCCGATGTTCCTCCAATCGATTCGAGTGGCACCAATTGGCAACCCAATGGTGAGAGTGCAATACTTTCAAATTTCAGTCATTATTCTTATTTATTAACAAAAGTTATTCCAGTGATAGGGATTGACGTAACTGGAATGCGTCGCACTGAAACTCATGAAAATGCAGCTGATCTTGGACAAGTCATACATTTCGCAGTAAGAGAGTTCTCCAATTTAGATGCAACAAATAAGTTTATTGTTTTGCAATACTCGCAAACTGATTTCCCAAACCTCCAACCCGAAGTCGTCCAACTTAAAGAACAACTTCTGTCAGAAGCTCGACTGGAAAGCATTCCAGTTATTGATACCTATAACCGTTTACAACTGGAACTATCGAATAATTCAAACGATATTTGGAACTCACATCATACAGCTTATGGGAATGCTCTTGTATGTGACGAAATATATCAAGTTATACATAGTTATCAGTAAATTATTGGTCTATGCCGATGCTTTTCAAAGTTTAAGTGAGTGATTGGTGAGTTGCACACGAATTATACACGCACTATGGGGTGACAATAAGTTCTTGATATTAAAATATAAAAAAACAGGCCCTTTAGTCCTCTTTTTTGAAAACCAAAGATTACCAATGCCCACGGGAGTGTCATTTGTCTTCCATAGGACCCTATTTCGTCTGGGTCCACCACCGAGGCCACCAAAAGTGCCCTAGAACAGCCTAGGGTGCTGAGAGTTACCTCGTGTTGGTTGATGTCGGTGTGTTGACTGATGCCGTGCCAGAGTACCCATGTTAAATGTTAATGCCGCGTAGCCCGTTTGATGTCTTTGATGATCTTCTCACCAGAGTTTTTACGTATTCTAAATGGCTGCCTCATATCCACTCCTCGGTGGTTACGATACGCCAGAAACACTCTCTCATCAAATTACCCTATTTGGACCCATAGGGACTGACGTCAGACAGCGTTGCGATCCTCAAGCTGTTTCATGACAGTTACGATGCTGGCTTACAGGTTGTTGGATTTATCCCTGAGTATTTTGTCTAACCAAACCAATCCCCCTATTAAACTTAAAATTCACTCTGGGCAATATTGCTTTGGGTCTAATAGCGTGCTCTGCAAAAATGGTAAAAACTATATTTCCCATAAATAAGTAGGCCACTCAAATGAGGGCATTAATTTGTGGCGATTATTGATTAAGAATATAATTCAATGATTTTCTTGTTCACGTCTAGAGTCGTTGCCAATGCCAATTTGTCAACGCTCCATCTAGGAATATATCTTTCCATCGACTGGAATGAAGCGATCGCCAAGTGACGAGGCATTTCGTTTCTCGACCCACAATGAAGACATCGGGAAGTGTCTACCAAATAAATCTCTCCTGGTTCAGATGTTAAAAAGTGCTGATCGCTCTCCCTGACCCCTTGCCTCCGTAGTTCATCATCAACCATGTAATGCGGATACTTCGTGTAATGCCGTTTTGTGCTGAGATCAGAAGGTAAAACCTGAGTCGGCCCATTCATTTTCCCAATCGGGAACGGGCTAAAAAATAACTTCAAAACATTTTTGTGATGATTATCAAGATGCCAATTTTGCGACCCACTGAGAGTTTTACTGACTGGAAACGGTGGTGAGTACAAGTATCTAAATCCACCAAAGGTTGGAATTTGCCCAATGTAATGAGAAATAATATCTAACAAGAATTTATTTTTTAGAATGGGGTCTAAATTTAAAAAATTTTCTTGAGCATCGCTGCCTAGATCAGTCCAATACTTTTTGTTAGCTAAACTTTGAGCTGACGCAACTTCATCGTAACCCATCTTTTCAGCCTGCGAGATATTTTCTAAATATACTAATAAATCATCAGAAATTTTCAGCGTCGAGAGGTTGGTTTTGCAAAAACCTGAGCCTCTAAGTTCCTCTAGAATTTCTTTTTGTTCCTTAGAAAGAGCGGGAAGCTTCCTGGCCAAAAATTTTCTTTGTTTTAGTTCTTTTAGAGAAGCCAACTTACTGTCAATGATATTTAGCTGACGAGTGATTAATCCAATCGGTGACAAGTATTTGTCGTAAACAGCTTTAAAAAACTTTAGCCACTCTTTAACCAAAACTATCATTAAATTTAATCCTTAACACTGGCAAACTTCTGTGAACGACTTCAATCTAAATGTCAAGGCTTGCATCCCTGTACAGCACGTTTTTCTCATGCATTGACATCAATCCAGAAGTGTTAAAATACGATGTTATATATGTTTTTGTTTATGTTCCTCAACTTTCAATAGAGTCCGATAAGGTAGAGTAGTTATGATCCTTACTGTTCAGGTAGATGATTTTAAATCCAACGACTTAATGTCGTTGAGTTCTGTAACTTTTGAGGTGGTACATCGCGAGTGCCCAATTCAGGATGATCCTAATTCGTTTGTATTAGTTAAAAATGGCCCACTAGAAATGAGCTATTCACCACTGTGTGATCATTATTATTTCAGCAAATTACCTGACGAGGAATGGTTTTCTAATCATTACAAATCAAATTGGATGTCCGGTGTCAAAAATAGAGTATGGGATGCCGCAATACTTAGATGGTTAAAGCCTCACCTTTCTCGAGGACGCCGTTTAGTGCAAAACGTGATGAATACGAGAAGTTTGTCCCAGATTTCGACAGAGCTTAATGCCAAAAGTTATTTTGCCTTACTGAGACCCTACCTGAATAAAAATGACCAAGTGTTTGATATTGGCTGTGGAACAGGAGACTTTTTGGAGCCATATAAGGGGAAGGGAATTGTTCTCGCTGGCCTAGAGCCATCTGAAAAAAACTCTAAGATTGCTCGCAAAAGAGGTATAAAGGTCTTAACAGGTTCCCTCGTTAATTCTATCAAAATAAGAGAAGTTATTAAAAGATCAAAAGTAATTTTTTCAAATCATTCTGTCGAGCATCATTGGGATCCAAATAAACTCTTTTCGCTTTGCGCAGAAGAAATGATGGAGGGAACCTTGCTGTCAGTTACGGTACCAAATTCTAATGTAGATTTATTGCTCTTGCAAAACCTTTTTCCACTGCACATTGATAACTACACAGCAACTTCCCTAGAAATGATGTTTAATAAACATGGCTTCGATGTTATTCATAAGGAAGAAGGCTTGCAATTGAGATTTGTCGCGGTGAAGAGAAGAGAAATTGCGCCACCTTTAAAAGTAATTGATTTTAACCTAAATAGTTTTGTAGAGAGCTACCAGCGTAAATTCATGGACCAACTATTTAATGTATATAAGTTTGACTGTAATACAGAAAAAAATTTCGAATTTGTTTACGAAGGAGCGTACCCTTTTACAAGATGGTCCTACAATATCTTACAACAAAATGCTGAAGACAAAATCGATGCAAGATCCATTAGAGGCCGGGTCAAGTTCAAAGATGGAAATGACACTGTTGTTGAAATTCATACTGACTCAAAAAAATCTTCAAAGATTTTTTTAAAGTAAAAGTTCCATCCCTAAAATTAAGGCGATCTTCACCTAGATGAAAATACTTATCATAATCAACAATCACAACTCCTTTAAAATGGTTGATTTTTTTGAGTCAATCAAAACCTACTATCCACAGCTTTCTTACAGAATTGCGGCTGACTATAGATACAAAAAAATGGTCCGTGAAAAGCTCCCAGATTATAACGAGAAAATATATAATGTCGATATAAAATCAAGTGAGCGAAGGGAAAGGGAATTAATTAAAGCGGTAAAAATTAGTCCGTACAAAGGTGATGACCAGAGTGTTTCGATTAAAAGACTTTTCCGGTCTGCCTATACAAAATGTAAAAATCTAGCAATAGAATCGACTCCTGCTTATGTCACAAAAGAAATTATATTCTCAATCAGATTACGCAAGTGCAAGGAACAAGCAAAAAAAGTACTGGAAGAAATACAACCCATATCGATTTTTTCTTATTCAGACCGAACCAGTGATTACCTTGAAAGCTCTATACTGTCGCAGGCAAAAAAACTTGGAATAAACGTAACCCTGCCGTATGTTGCAAATTGGGCAGGCGAAGCGGCTTTTAAACTACGAACAGATGAAAATGGGAAAATTTTTCCTGAATTTCGAGCATCCCCTTATCGCTCACTTTACCATTTTTATTCATATTTTAGGTTAAGAACCCAAATTCTAAATAAATGCTATCTTTTTCCCCCCTATATTTTAAACGCGCACAAGAGAAATGGAACCTTGTCTAATTACAACTGGTGGGTAGGAAACGGTTGTTCCGACTTGGTCTGTGTAAATTCAAGTTATGCTAAAAAAACGTATCTTGAAAATAAGGTTCCCAGGGAAAAAATTCAGATAGTGGGCGACGCCGCAATATCTGAAATATATAAAAGCTACACTAACTCTAAAGTATTGAAAGATAATCTTTGTGAAAAATATAATCTGGACCCCAATTTAAAATTTGTCATCCTCACTATGCCACAGCAGGCAGAGCAGGGTTATTTAAATTGGGAAAAGCATTGGCAAGATGTTAACTTTTTAGTTAAAACACTCTCCTCAATTGATATAAATTTATTGATTTCACTTCACCCACGGCAAAATAAAAATGAATATTTGTTTTTAAAAGAACGCTTCAAGGCAGTGATTGTTGATGAACCACTATCTACGACAATTGGTGTAGCTGATCTATTCTTAGCTTCGAATTCTGGAACAATGATTTGGTCAATACTCTGCGGTGTACCAACAATTAACTTCGACTTTAATTTAGATTTCCATCTCTATGATTATCTAGACTCACTTATCAGAGTAAAAGATTACGAGACATTCAACCAACAAGTTAAAAAATTAATTTTTGAGCAATCTCAGATAGACTTCACCACAGATTGGTACGAACTTAGTAGAGACATAGTTTTTTGCACAGATTCTCTTAAAGATATTTCCAAACGAATTGTAGAAAGTATCTGAACATTTAGTCAATAATTGCATACTTTGAATCAGTCATCACAACGATAAAAACTTTGAGGACCTGCATGTTTACACTCAAGCATTTCAGCCGAAGATACTGTTTCCCTTGTTTAAAAATGCTCCTCAAATATCTGTTTGTTTGATATTTCGATTGTTAAACTGTTCTTACCATTGTAGCTCTTCTCTTTCCAATCATTTTCCCCATCGAAGGTTCAGGTAGTAAACTCCATTTCTTTTGATGGTATGAAGAACTTTTGTCTTTTTCATTGTGTGACACCCTTTGTGACAAAGAAAATTGAAAGCTTTTAAAGAAAAGTACAAAGTATCAAGGGGTTATCATCATATATTTATTGTTGAATTTCAGTGCCTTGCAAAAACCCAAGATCGAAGAACTCAAATAGTTATTTATAGGCATAACAACTGATATATTTTTAGGAAGTGAGGATTGAGACATAGAAGTGACACCCCAATTTGTTATTTTTTATACGCATAAAACGTCATAATGTTTCCATAAAATGCGGGAGATATAGTTGTAGTATCAAATAGTTTATTGAATTGTTCCATGGAGAAAAAATCAGTGTCAAAATATGGATATTCTACATTCTCAATTTCAAATCCAAAATCATATAGAAATTTATGCATCGTATAACTAGAGAACAGGCTTATATGTCCTTGGTCGTGTAGCATTCTATATTTCTCACCATATCGACGAGCGCATGCTGAATCAAAGTTTGGGGTGCCAAGTATAAGTTTTCCGCCTGGTTTGAGTATTCTTCTAATCTCTACAATTAGGTCTTCAGGCCGCTCTACATGCTCAATGACATCATAGAGCATAATAGCGTCAAAGTAATTATCGCGATAACAGGCACTCTCAACAGTTCCAATATGAATGTCTCCCCATTCAGCTGCTTTAGAACCCGCATATTTGGAATATTCAACTCCATGACACACCCACTGAGGGTCAAGCCCAGACATTGCAAACCCTAGACCACAACCAATATCCAAAAAAATCCTACCATCTAAATTGTTTAGATAAGATAACTCTTGCTTTAAATCGTTTAACTTTCTTTCTCTTTCTTGCCCGCGTTGCCGGATTTTTCCATCGGGATCTTTTACCTCTGACCAATAATTAGATTCATACTCGACTTCGACATCTCTGTTACGCTCAAGATAATATCCTTTAAATGGATAAAACTTATTTTCACTCATCTGTATTTTCCTTTTTTAGATTAGATACTCAGGCTCTCTTTTGAGGAAATCAACAACCCCATAATAATCATCTACGTTATCAATATCCTTAAATCGGTTACTGTCCTGTACATCAAATAAGTAACAATTTTTTGTATAAAAACTTCCACTGCTGAGGAAAGGCGTCACTTTCGCCGCCAACACCAAGCCATGACATGAATACGACGGCCGTAAGTTTTGTCGTGCAAAATTATCAGGCAAAATTTTTCCAAATTTTGCTAAGCCGTCAGAACTAGTGGTTATTACATAGTCTGGATGTTTAGTAGTTTCTATTCGCTGACAAGTTATGAGGGATGAAAAGTCACCAGTACTCAAAACTTCAACGCAGTCTTTAACTAACATATAGCCGCGCAAACAATAAGTGGGCTGCAGCTCCAAAACTATATCAAAGTAAAGACCCCTATTTTGAAGTTGCTGAAGGGAATGGGTAATTGCTTGTGCAGTGCCAACTCTATCGCCAGATATATCTGAAGGTCGCAGAAACTCACACTTTGCCCCTCCATTTTTTGCCACAGAGGCAATCTCAGCACTATCAGTAGAAACATGTATGTAGTCCACGACCCCACTATTTTTTGCATGGTCAATTGTCCAATGAATCAGAGGCTTACCGGAGAGCGCCATTATATTCTTGCTGGGAATACCTTTTGATCCAGCTCTTGCAGGAATTATTGCAATCACTTTGGGCTTAGCTTCAGAATTAGACACGTGTAGTTTACTCCATAAGTATGCTTAAAAAATAAGTTATTCTTGAGGGGGCAGGTAATACCATACAGAATAACAGCTGGTACCGATTTTATTCCGCGCTAACGTAAAGTATCCTTTGACTATCGGTTTCAATGGCGGAGTTACCCAAAGTAGGGTGTGGATGAAGAGGATACTGGCATCACCAGACAGATCTTCCCCCGTCAATAATAATGTTTTGTCCATTTAAATACTTTGATGCATCAGAACACAAAAACTGAACTGCTGCTTGATATTCATCAATCTCTGCCATACGCCCCAGAGGGATCAGACCAGATAGTTTTGCTACAAAGTCAGCACTCTGGCCATTAAAAATACCCCCAGGAGATAAGGCATTACATCTTACACCCTGATCCCTCCAATAAGTTGATAAATATAACGTCAGTCCCACTAATCCTGACTTAATTACAGAATAGGTAACAGGCTTTACGGGCTGAGCGTCAGGTAACAGGCCATCAACTTCATATAACCTTTGGTCAGGGCTTATAACTGAGAGATCAGATGCAATATTAAGTATTACGCCCCCCTTTATTGACGCCATTTGTGCACCAAATACCTGACTACATAAAAATGCACCCGTTAGGCCAACTTTTATTTGAAGATCCCACGAGTCTAACGAGAAATTTTCCAAGCGAGAGCTATTGGTCAAATTTAAATCACTTCCTACCTTTGGATCAATCGCAGCATTATTGATAAGTATATCAACATCAATACCATCACCGCTTAACTCTCGTTCTACTCTCCTGATATCAGTAACAGAGGTTACATCCATAGTCTTTACAATGACGCGATTAGCATCAAACTGACCTGTCAATTTACGAAAAATTTGCGCCAAACTTGTCATGTCTATGTCTGTTAATACAACAGTCGCCCCAGAGTTTAAAAGAGCTGTGGCATGCTGGCCTCCCAGAAGTCCTGCTCCACCTGTTACTAAGGCTACCTTATCTGTAAGCTCGAACTTACTTAGGTTTAAGTCCATAAATTACAATCCAATATTCAAAAAAGGCTTTATCCATTATTCATGTTAGCACAAGAAAATATAAAAATCTTTTTGGTTTCTAAAAACAATCTTTTGCCTTTGACAAAATAAACTCTCTATAACCGTTCAGCACCTCTAAATGTCGTTCATCCAGCGCTCGCGCGGTTTGCAGTATGAAATTGCCCTGATATCCAATCTGGCCTAATGCTTTAAAAACCTTCTCAAAGCTTGCATCTCCGCAACCTAAAGGCACTGTCGTCCCTCCAAGCAATCTATCCTTAACATGCACATTAAAGATCCTATCCCCGTGCATCCCAATTTCTTCTGCTGGATGAAAACCAAGGGCTGCGCTATTTCCTATATCATAGTTAATACCAAAGTTGGGTGAATCCAGCCTATCCATGAGCTTAAAAAATCTAGCCGGATCGAAATCTGATTCAAAAATTATTTTAACTCCGTGATCGACTAGACTTGGTTCACTAGCCAAAAGAGTGGACACTAAAAAATCTTCTTCATATTTGGCATTGATCCGTCCACCATCCACCAAAGGTATAACAATATTTTTAATGCTCAGGAGGCCGCAATTCTCAATAATTCGGTATAAATCTGATATTAACTTACTAGTAATCTCACCAGTAGACTTCCAGAAAGGAGCCTGCATGAAGCAATCACCAGTTAGAGACGGGATTTTTAAATTATTTATCTCCATTAGAACTTTTATTTTGCCCCTGCCAACCTGAGTCATCAAGGGATTAATAAACGGATCCTCATAATCTAAGGTCCATTCCATTAACGAATAATTATTGCTTTTTGCCAGAGAAAACTCATTTTTCCAATTTTCATACGGAAAAGCTTGAATTTTTCCATTTACCATGGCAGACATTCTACCTTGCATGAACCCTATTCGTGATTTAAATTTATTATCGGCGATTACCGTCATGCTAACTTTTTTAAAATTTGGGTTTCTATTAATCTGAACTTCAGCATTCTAACTTTCAACTTGTTCAAAATACATCTTTAAAGATTTTAAAAAAAAATATCTCGAATGTCGAATTTTTAATAATTATTTAATTTTCTTTCAATTTTGCTGAAGACATATCTAGATTGACATAAAATATCAAAAGTATTTATTTAAAATATCTAGCGCTATCCAAAATCCTTCACCGTGATTTTTATGCCCCTGCCAAATCTCTGGTATGAAGGAGGCTTTAGGGCATCCTTGCTCAAGGATGCTTGAAAGTTTTTGGAAATCTATATCCCCACAACCTATCTGTAGCCCTTCACCATTGACACCCAAAGCATCTCCTAAATGCAAGTGGGCCGTCAATGGTGCGATTTTTTCAGAGAATTCGTAAAAATTGAGGTTAAAATGGTTACACATTAACCGGCTATGGGAGACGTCAAAACACACTCGTAAATTTAAACGTGTACACCACTCTGTAATTTCATCTGGCTGAACAAACATATTTTGGAACCTCTGTCCTCCAAAATGCCATGGAAATGGTGCCATTGTTTGTGGAATCAGCTCAACTCCATCTAAATCCAATTGAGCCAAACTTTTTGCAAAGCGTTCATAATATCTTTCTATAGCGTCAGCTTCAATATTTGCATCCATTGAAAATCCACCAACATTAGCTACGATCATTGGCTTATCAGTATTTGGAAAATATTGATTAAGCTGCCTTGTAATGTTTACCACCCTCTGGGTTTCAAATAATGATCTTTCTTTATATTCGGGATCCGGAGAAGCCAAGTCCATTAGGTGACTGCCACTGAAAAGTTCTGGCGCATGAACAACAAAGTCCTGGCTGTATGAACCGTTTAGGTGGTCTCTCAAATCAACATCCATATCTGAATAAGAAAGATGAAACTCCCATAAATCAGGGGAAACTCGATTAGCATAATCTAAAAAATCGTGGTATCTTACGGGGATTCCCCATGGTCTGGAGAAATTGTAATTATTAGGCTTTGTTTGGGTTCCCGAAATATCAGATGGGAAAAAAAACTCTTCCTTGCCAACATCTCTTTGAAGCACTTTACCGATCAATTTGGAGTAATGCTGCGGTGAAAGTCCCTGGCCTGGGCTTCGAACAGAAACATGCTTACCCTCCAATAAAGTCCCAGACCTCAAGGGTGCCGCTGCAACTAAGCTTTTTCCTAAATTTTCTCGATTAATCATCTCTCCTTGGGATAATTTACGCACGTCACCTTGGCCTAAAGCATCTTCAGTTTCACGAATACCCTTTACCATTTCAGAAAACTCAGGCGGTGTAAGACTAGCTGCATGATCAGGGCCTTCCAACTCTCGATCGACAGTAAAGTGTCTTTCGACAATAACAGCGCCTAGTGCAACGGCGGCAACAGAAATGTAAGTACCTCTCTCGTGGCCTGAATACCCAACTAATGGGTGAATTTTCTTCAAACTAGACATCCACTTCAAATTTATGTCGTGTGAAGGAGCTGGGTATGTACTATTACAATGTAATAAAGCAAAATCAGCCTTACGCGCATTTAAAAAATCTACTGTGCAGCGCACTTCATCTGCAGTGCTCATACCTGTAGAAAGAATTAAAGACTTTTTAGTTTGAGTTAGTCTGTCAATAAGAGGAAGGTTAGTAAGGTCTGCCGACGCGACTTTGTATGCCTCTACACCAAAACTTTCAAGAATGTCTAAGCTTTTGGAATCCCAAGGGGTACAGAGATAAGGAATCCCTTTAGTTTCGCAATATTCATACAATTTTTTATGTTGAGAAATCGCAAGCTCGAACCTCGACAACAAATCAATTACATATTCTGTTCCAAGGTCTTCCCCACTGTTTTCAAGGGACTTTTCTCTGTAGACTTCTTCGATATGCCGCATTTGAAATTTCACACAGTCTGCTCCTGCGTCATACGCTAAATCTATCATTTCAATAGCTCTTTCATAAGAGCCATTATGGTTGTTGCCAATTTCAGCTATGATAAGGGTGCTGTCGCCTCCAATGATTTTGTTAGCAATTTTCATTTAAAATTCTCATAATAATTTATTTGATTGTTTTCTCTTACGGTCCACGAGGTCATCCCTTGGGAGTCAAAGCAGAATGGTTGAATGATAAGTGATAAATCTTCTAAAGCAGCCATGAGCAGATTCTTTTTAAATGGCGATACAAAGAAGAGAAAATATCCACCGCCACCTGCACCAAGCAGCTTGCCGCCTAAAGCACCGTTTTCCATTGCCACCTGATAAATTGAGTCTAAACGATCAGAGCTTATTTTATTGCTTAGTTGCTTTTTTATATTCCATGCCTGATCCATAAGGTCGCCTATCTTAGCTAACCGCCCTCTAAGGAGTTCGTCTCTTATATTCTCTGAAATGCCCACATTCTTGCTAACTAATTCTTGTATATTTTTGTTCGCAGTCATTTTACGCTGATCTGTATGAATATCGCTTGAGTCGTGAGAGCCGCCCACCCAGCAAAGAACAAAGCTTTCTTCGAGTTCCATTTTTGCATTGGTTGGAATACGAAGAGGGTGCACAACATTTTGGTCCATCTTGAATTCTATAAAATTCATTCCCCCAAAAATCGTTGCATATTGATCTTGCCATCCACCAGCAATGCCTAGGTCATGTCGTTCTGCTTGATACGCAATATCCGATAATTCATATAGATCCCATTTATCTTTACGCATTTCATTGAAACAGCCTAAAATAGTCGCAGCTATCGCAGAAGACCCACCGAGGCCTGATTTAGGCGGGTAGTCTGAGTAAAGATACAAGTCAAAGCCAAATTCAGGTTTTATTAGTGCCACAACTGCAATAACGAGACCAAATTTTTCATCGTTTAGCATTTCAAATTCTTTTAAACTATTCGCCTTTAGCGTTGCACCAAGATCTCTAGAGTAAATGTTTATGACATTATCATAACGCACTCGAAGTGTAGCATGGCTATATAACGAAATTGTGGAGCTTATCACTGCACCCCTTGCAACATTGAAATAGTTGGTGACATCTGATCCACTACCACCAAAACTAACCCTAACCGGCGCCCGAGCTCTAGCAAAAACTGGTTCTTCCATATGAATGGGGAAGTTGTCTTTGCTAACAATGTTTACAACGTGTTTGCTTTGTGGATCTATAATGGGAATTACACGAACTCCATTATCAAATTTCTTTAGTAAAGCTTCCCGGGAATCTGACACCTGTCCATAAGCAAACTCAAAATTACATATAGTGTCTATACCATCGTCCAAGGTGCCACCTTCAAGAAGATGCCTCCTTACATCACCATCGGTGAGCACACCGATAATTATTTTATTGTTAGCAACAAAGATAATTCCCTCGTGATTTATTTCTATTTTTTTTAACGCGGCCTCTAATGAGGCCTTTGGAGAGATTAAGAAATCTTCAACATTCATGAAACTTTTATCCAATTGATACTGCTGCCAGTCAGAATAGTGCTTAGAGATTAGATCAATTGCTGGCATATGGCTATTTTAATATTCAGTCTTAATTTAAGTAATTTAGGATATCTATGAGCTTCCCAACCTTTGATTTCTCTTCACCATTATATTTAGGAATATAAAGCAAGTTAGTTCCCACGCCAGCGGTAACACCAGCATCAATATCGGTCTGTTTATCGCCAATTAAAATAGATTTGTGTAAATTTATGTCAAATTCATTTTTTGCATCTAGGATCATTCCCGGTCTTGGCTTTCGGGAATAATCATCAGCTCGATATTTCCCAATGCCTGCCGTTGAATGGTAGGGAGAAAAATAGACTTTTGTAATCTCAATCCCTTCTTGCAAAAAAACTCCACGCATCCATTCGGATAAACCTAAAAAATCCTCCTCAGAGTAAAGCCCTCTTGCAATACCCGCTTGGTTAGTAATTACAATTATTTTATAATTACAGCTGAGGGCTTTTCTACCGAGTTCAAAAATGCCAGGTATAAAATCAAATTGATCGATTTTATGGACATAGCCATAATCAAAATTGATTACCCCATCACGATCAAGAAACAACGCTTTATTCAATACATTTCCTGAGATTTATTTTTTTGACCTTGGACTTTAAACTCGTGTTGCGACATGGTTCGTACCATCTCACCACCTTCAATACAAAATACTCTATCGCAGTGCTCAATAGTAGAGGTACGATGAGCAACAATTATTATGGTTTTATCACCTTGCATTGCTTTAACCGACTCCATAACGTCTTCCTCTGTAGCCATATCTAGCGCACTAGTTGCTTCATCCAAAATTAACACAGCAGGCTTATGGTAAAGCGCTCGAGCAATTCCCAGCCGTTGTCTTTGGCCTCCTGAAATTCTGATTCCCCTTTCCCCGACCACAGTATTCATACCCTGTGGTAAAGTTGAAATATGGTCGAATAGTTGGGCCAATTTTAAGGCTGTTATAACCGCTTCATCATCAATATTATTGTCAGGAATTCCTAACGCAACATTTCGCCTAATGGTGTCGTCTGTTAAGGTAATAGACTGGGGAACATACCCTAATTGCTGCTGCCAACTGGCCTTAATAAAATTGATGTTTTCACCATCAACTTTCACTTCACCTTTCGAGGGGTCCATAAGGCCTAAAAATATATCGATCAACGTACTTTTACCCGCGCCACTACCTCCGATTATCCCAATTGACTCACCACACTTGATTTGAAAGTTTAGGTCAGTGAGTGCGCGAGTGCTTGCAAATGGATACTCAAATGAAACAGATAAGAAATCAATTTTATCACTAAACACAAAAGTTTTTAATGAATCAATATCATATGTTAAACTATCCTGCATTAACAATTCCTTATAAAGTGTGTCGACGCTGACAGACGTAAATCGAAGGGTTTGTTTAGCTGATAAAATTCTATTGATTGAGGGCAAAATCCTTATGGCCGCTGCTCCAAATACGCCAAGTACAGGCAGTGTTTCGACGGCTGTCATGCCTTGTAAAGTCAGGGTCACTGCGGACCCTAATAAAACAAATATTACCAAGAACTCAATAAAAAACCTTGGAGCGGCTCCTATAAAGTTTTGCATGGCCATCGTACTAGCGAGGCCAAAATTATGGTTTTTATATTGCACTAAAAACCCATTTTCACGATGCATCACTTTGATTTCTTTGACTGCACCAATTCCTTGCATAATATATTGATATCGCATCCCCTCATGGCGAAGTCTTTTTGTACCAAGGTTTAATAATTTTTTTCTCGTTATAAAATATATACTGCCTACCAAAAATAAAACGCTCAAACTTGCCAGTAATGCGCCAGCTGGATTTATATAAAAAATTAAGCAACATATACCGATCAAAACCGTACACTCGGTTGCGAGTACCATGAGTGAAGTTAACGAATTTTGAAATCCAGCAGTCTCCGTTGTCATGTTCCGTAGCAGTACAGATGAGTTGTTTTGTAGATGGAAAATATATGGAACTTTCAAGTACAAAGAGAAAAGTCGTTGTGAAACAGTTGCAGCCAAGCGGTAGACAAATCGATATTGAAAAAAAGCAAGAAACATCATGAAAATAGTTTTTAATGCATAAGCTAAAATAATTGTGCTCAATGCATAAACCGCCAGAGATGCATCGTCTGGCGAGCCTAGAGCTACAAATAAATTTTGAAACCATTCCTGATTTTTAAGCACCTCTGGCGATAGTAACATTGCGGTTACTGGCAGAACAAGACCGATGCCCAGCATTTCCAATCCAGTACCAACTAAAATAAAACAAAATAGTACATAAGCTCGCCTGGTATCTTTTGGTAGGATAATTTTTTTGATTTTTGAAAATATGTTCATCAAATAGTCATTTCATTTACGTGCGTATTTCTACATACTTCCAGCGGTGGCAACTAATCAACCTAAGGTACTAAATAAATAGGCTTCTTACTTCCCCAGCCACTCTGTTTATTTGAGTTTCGTCAAGGTTTAGACCGCTGGGGATATAGAAACCTTTTTCATACATCAACTCAGAATTATGATGTACTTCACCATTAAAAAGACCCATTTTTTTGAAAACAGGTTGTTGGTGCATCGGGTAAAAAAATGGCCTGCATCCTATTCCCTTTGATTCCAACCGAGACATTGCTTCTTTTGCATCAAGACTATGAGACTTATTAATTAAAATTCCAAATACCCAATAAATATTTTGCGCATAACTTGTCTCAGCTAGCGGCAACTGTATACCATCGGTTTTGGAAAGAAGATCAGAGTACATTTTGCCAATATACCTTTTTTTAACGACAAATTTAGATAGTTGCTCCAATTGCGCCACTCCAACGGCTGCTTGTAAATTAGACATTCTAAAGTTCCAACCCATGCGCTCGTGAACAAATCGCTCGTTAGATTTAAAGCAAAGATTGCGCAAACTTTTGCACTTACTTGCCAACTCATCACTATCTGTCAGAACCATGCCACCTTCACCAGTGGTCACGTGTTTGTTAGGGTAGAAACTAAGAGTGCTAATATTACCAAAACTGCCGCACGGTTTACCGCAGTAAGTTTGACCAATCATCTCAGCCGCATCTTCTATAATTTTCAAAGAATAACGTTCTGCGATTTCAATAACTGTTTTCATGTCTACAGGAAGCCCGTATGTGTGAACTACCATAATTGCTTTAGTTTTTGATGTGATTTTTTCTTCAATTTTACTTACATCAACATTCCAAGTGCACAAATCACTATCCACAACAACTGGGATTGCACCCAATCTAACTATTTGTTGCAAGCAAGAAATGATAGTAAACGAGGGCACTATCACTTCGTCACCAGCAACAATACCTAAACTCTCTATGGCAACATCAAGGGCTGCAGTGCCATTAGAAACAGCAATAGCGTGTTTGCGTCCAGTAAGTTTAGCAATGCCTGTTTCAAATTTTTCAACAAATGGTCCTTCTGAAGATATCCAACCAGAAGTGATACATTCATTTAAATATTTAGCCTCATTTCCGTTTAAAAGAGGTTGATTGACTGGAATGAAATTACTCATATTAAACTTTTTCCAACACAACGCAAATACCCCAAGTTTCTTCCGAGGGTGCTTGGGATGAAAGAAACTCCTCTGCTTGTTTTATTCTAAAGCCGTTAACCTCACAAAACAGACTTATTTCAGGCAAAGTAAAGTAGCGCATAGAATGACGTTCAAAAATCTCTTCTGATTCATTAGTTTTTAGGTCTTTAATTAATATTGTGTAGTTAACATCCACTAGATTGCTATTATAGTGGATTTCGGGTTGCGCAAATCGTATTATTGAAGCGTTACCATTTTCCAT
>Ga0209223_10001129_pt1 | contig 29631 bp, 21 predicted proteins | sample COG_06_FD_184750 | JGI IMG/M metagenome (GOLD analysis project Ga0209223, IMG submission 184750) | Pelagic Microbial community sample from North Sea - COGITO 998_met_06 (SPAdes) (version 2) | ecosystem: Environmental > Aquatic > Marine > Neritic zone/Coastal water | place: Helgoland, sampling...
TGACCTGAGAGCATTAACTCAACTAACATAATTTTAAAGTCCTTGTCGTATCTTTTTGTTTTACTCATAATTCAAATATATTCATTTATGAGCCGTTTTAACTGTAACTATAAAAGTAGGCATTCCAGTGCTGTCCAAATCTGCAAAGGGCTTTATATAATTCATTTTTTCAAACTTAATTGATAATATCAAACCCTGTATACGGCACCAAAACATCTGGAATTTTTATTCCATTTGGAGTTTGATTGTTCTCTAACAAAGCAGCTAACACCCTTGGTAAAGCCAATGCACTTCCGTTTAAAGTATGGGCCAATTGTTTTTTACCTTCTTTGTTTTTATACCTTAATTTTAGTCGGTTTGCTTGAAATGTTTCAAAATTTGAAACAGAACTAATTTCCAACCATTTTTCTTGAGAAGTTGAATACGCTTCAAAATCGAAAGTTAAAGCTGATGTAAACCCAAGATCTCCACCACACAATTTCAATATTCTATATGGCAACCCTAACTCACGCAACATACCTTTGATATGATCCACCATACCATCCAATGCTTTGTAAGAATTTTCAGGTTTTTCAAGCCTCACAATTTCTACTTTATCAAACTGATGCAAGCGGTTTAATCCACGCACATGCGCACCATAAGAACCTGCTTCTCTTCTAAAACAAGGAGAATATGCTGTATTTAACACAGGAAACTCTTCTTCCTTTAAAATTACATCTCTATAAATATTAGTTACAGGAACTTCTCCTGTAGGAATTAGATACAAATCATCTTTTGCATCATGATACATCTGCCCTTCTTTGTCTGGCAATTGACCTGTAGCAATTCCTGATGCCTCATTTACCAAATAAGGAGGTTGTACTTCTTGGTATCCTGCGTCAGAGTTTTTATCTAAAAAATAATTAATCAGTGCACGCTGTAATCTTGCTCCTTTTCCTTTATAAACTGGAAAACCCGCAGCTGTTATTTTATTCCCTAGCTCAAAATCAATAATATCGTATTTCTTAACCAATTCCCAATGAGGCAAGGCCCCTTCATGTAATTCAGGAATTGCTCCTTCTTCATAAATGGTTTCATTATCCTCTTCACTTGTTCCGGCAGGAACAATGTTATTTGGAATATTCGGAATTGTATATAAAAGATCTTGTAACGCTTCGTTTACAGCGGCCAATTTATCTGTCAATTGTTTAGACTCCTCTTTTAAAACAACCGTTTTTTCTTTTAAAACATTTGCTTTTTGAGGCTCACCAGACTTAAACAACATTCCTATCTCTTTAGATATTTTGTTAGACTCAGCTAAAATAGCGTCCAAAGCTGCTTGTGTAGATTTTCTATCATCGTCAGCTTTTACAACTGCCTCAATAGTACTTTCTGCATTTTTAAAGTTACGCTTTGCCAAACCGGCCAATACCGCTTCTTTATTGTCTTTTATGTAGTGAACTTGTAACATGATATGATCTGTTTTAAAAAGGCAAATTTATAAAAATAGATTTTCTAAAAGCCCATAAAAAGAGAATAGTTTACGCTATAGAATTGTACTAACTTATATAAAAGAGAAGATTTTAATTTTCTAAAAGTTCTAATGATTTTTTCTTATCCAAAGCGAGTTGCTTTTTTAAAGCATCTACAGATTCAAATTTTTGTTCTTCACGCAAAAACTCTAACAATTCTATCTTTAAATGCTTCTCATATAAATCACCTTGAAAATTAAAAAAATAAGTTTCAATAGTTTGATGAGCTCCATGAACAGTAGGTCGTACTCCAATATTCATCATCCCATAAACCTCGGTATTATCAATGATAGACCTAACCAAATAAGCGCCTTTTTTAGGAACCAATTTATAAGATTCTTTTATTTCTAGGTTTGCAGTTGGATACCCAATTGTATTTCCCAATCTCTCTCCTTTTACCACAATCCCTGATAATGAAAAATAATGTCCTAAATACTTTTTCACTTTTTGCATTTCTCCATCAGAAAGAGCTTTACGTACTTTTGTAGAACTTACCGAAATTGCATTGATATCTTGTGCCGGTATTTCATGTACATCAAAATCATACATAGCTCCATATTCTTCAAGCTGTTCAAAATCTCCCTCTCTATTTCTTCCAAAACGATGATCATACCCCACCACTAAATGAGAAGTATGTAAATGATTTACCAAGATATCTCTTACAAAATCAAAAGCCGTCAATCTAGAAAACTCCTTATCAAAAGGATGTATAATTAAATAATCCAGTCCTGTTTTTTGTAAAATCTCAATTCTCTCGTCAATTGTATTAATCAACTTGATGGAATTATCTTTTTGCAAAACCATTCTTGGATGAGGGAAAAAAGTAAGCAATACCGAATTACAATTATTCTTTTTAGCTGTATTAACAAGCTGTTCAATAATTTTTTGATGACCAATATGAACGCCATCAAAAGTCCCGATAGTAACTATAGACTTCTTAGTATCTGTAAAATTTTTGTAATTTTCAATTACTTTCAAAAGGGACAATATTATATTTCTAGTATCTCTGCAAATTTACACCCATTTTTGATTTATCTCAAAGCTATCTCTCTTTTTTTTAAAACAACCATTAACCTTAAACACTCACAAAAACCAACTTCTCAATAAATTCATCCAAAATCAAATAAATTTTAAATAAGTTTGTGTTAATAAGTTTAGATACATGAATATAAGAGCCAAACATTTTACGTCCCTACTATTATTTTTCCTATTTGTTGTTTCTATTGGCTACTCACAGACCAAAAACTTATGGACAGAAGCGTCTGCTTCAACCCTTTTATTGTTTCAAAAAAACAGTAAAACAACACAAAGTAAAAAGGAAAGAATTTACAAATTAGACATCAACACACTAAAAGAACTTCTTAAAAACACGTCGTTAAGAAACAAAAGCAAAAACCTTACAAACAATAGAGTAATCGTTCCTTTCCCTAATAAAAATGGAGAAATAAAAAACTATATTATAAACGAAGCTCATACACTTTCTCCAGAACTACAAGCAAAATTCCCAAATATAAAATCTTATATCGGTGTTTCTAACGACACGCTACAAACTATTATAAGATTTAGCTTAAGTAACTTAGGATTGCATTCTATGAAACTTAGTAATAGTGGCAATTCAGAATTTATAGATCCGTACACAAAAGACGCTCTTACTTATAAAGTATATGCCAAAAATGACACAGATAGATCTAATAAAATATGTAATGTATTAGAAAAAACCACTACTAACCTACAGAGTAAGAATTCGGCATTTGCGAGAACTAATACAAACGATGGTAAATCTAGACTTTTTAGACTTGCCCTGTCATGTACGGGAGAATATTCTCAGTTCCACATAGAAGACCAAGAATTAGAATCTGCTACAGATCAAGAAAAAATTGAAGGTGTTTTATCTGCAATGAATGTTAGCATGACAAGAATAAACGGAATTTTTGAAAAAGAAATGGCCATTAGCATGCAGCTTGTTGCTAACAATGATGAATTGATATTTTTAGACCCAGACACAGATGGCTACACAAGCGATGACGATATTATAATGCTTACAGAAGTGCAAAACAAATGCAATTCTATTATAGGATCTTCTAATTACGATATGGGACATTTATTTACAACTGGTTTTTCTGGTCTTGCTGAGTTGAGCTCACCTTGTACTTCAAAAAAAGCCCAGGCAGTATCAGGAAGAACACCTGCAAAAGGAGATGCTTTTGATATAGATTTTGTGGCGCATGAAATGGGTCATCAATTTGGAGCAACACATACATTTAACAATTCATGTGGAGATAACACTTCGGCTAACACAGCTTTTGAACCAGGAAGTGGATCTACTATTATGGGATACGCTGGTATTTGCGCACCCAATGTACAAGCACATAGTGATGCTTATTTCCATGGCCGTAGCTTAGAACAGATGTATAACAATATTGTTTTTGGGAATAGTACTTGTTCAGAACAAACCATTATAGGAATAACCCCTCCTACCGCAAATGCTGGTGTAAATTACAGTATTCCAATTGCTACACCTTTTGCTTTAAACGGAGAGGGAACAAGTGGAACCGGAGCTATAAATTACTGCTGGGAACAGACAGATAACGAACAGGTAACAATGCCACCTTTGTCAAACAATAACGGAGGCCCATTATTTAGATCTTTAGCAGGAACCAATTCTACCGAAAGACATTTCCCTGCTATCGAAACCACTCTTGCTGGAGAAACACAAACAAGATGGGAGGTTTTACCTTCCATTGCCAGAGAAATGAACTTTAAACTTACCATCAGAGACGAAGGAACTCCAATTGGTCAATTTGCTACAGCAAACACAAAAATTAACGTAATAGACACTAGTACACCATTTAAAATAACATCACAAACTACTACTGAAACACTATTCTCCGGAACATCTCAAGTAATTACTTGGAATATCTCTCAAACAAACCTACCTACTATCAGCACAAATTATGTAAACATTTTACTCTCTACAGACGGCGGACTAACTTTCCCGATCACTCTTGTTTCAAATGTAGTTAACAATGGAAGTCATAATATTATTGTTCCTTCTGTAGAAACAACCAAAGCACGTATTAAAGTTGCGCCTGTTGATAACATCTTCTATAGCATCAATTCTGCCGATCTTACCATCGACAGTTCAAAATTCATAATGTCTGTTGCAGAAAACCCTATTCGTACCTGTATTCCAAATAATGCAGTTTATGAATTTGAATACAATACCTACTCTGGCTTCAACGAAGAAACTACTTTTTCAGCTACCAATTTGCCTGTTGGAACAATGGCAACTTTTAACCCAACCAAAGCCACAGCAGATGGCACCAACGTAACACTTACTATTTCTAACGTTACTGAAACTAACAATGGCGTACATCAACTAACTCTTTTAGGCACTTCTTTAACAGAAGAAAAATCTGTAAATTTAGTTCTCTATGCAGATAAAGACATTGATACCAAACCCTACTTAACTTCCCCTGCCAACGACGCAAAATACTTGCAAAACACAGTAAACTTTGCATGGAATGCAGAGACAGAATTAAACTCCTATACAATAGACATCGCTACAGACATAGAGTTTTCAAACATTGTTGAATCTAGCACTACAGAGTTTCAATACTACACATCTACGAGCCTTAATGAAAATCAACAATACTATTGGAGGGTAAAAGAAATTAATGAATGTATGACGGGAGAAAACTCCTTAATCTACAAATTCAAAACAGGACTTGTAGAAGACTTTAGTTTTAGTGAAACTGTCAACACCGATATTCCTGACAATGACCCTGATGGAATAAGTGCCACAATAAATATTACAGACAACATTAAAATAGAAGACATTACAATAAATCTAAATATTCAACATCCTTATATTGGAGATATCCAAATAATTTTAGAAGCCCCTACAGGAGAGAAAATAATTTTAGTTGAGCACAGAGATTATAATGGAGAAGACTACACAAATACAACTTTTGATGACATGGCTACTTTAAGCATCCCACAAGGGACAGCTCCATTCAACGGATCTTTTAAACCAGCCGAACCTTTATCTACCTACAAAAACATTCAAAGTACAGGAGACTGGAATATTTATGTTTCTGACAATCAAGCGCAAGATGAAGGAGAATTCTTAAATTGGAAAATAAACATTATCGGAATTAATCAAGGTTCCCTAGGAACGGGAGAAACACCTAAAGACAATTCTCCTAAAATAACAAAAGCATTTTCTCCTAATGGAGATGGGATTAATGACAATTGGACTATTGAAAACATAAACACCACAGGCTTAAATAGCGACAAATACCCAACAGCAAACATTAAAGTTTTTAATACACAAGGGCAACTCATATTTCAATCTAACAGCTATAAAAATGATTGGGATGGAACAGGAAATAACGGTTCGAAATTACCAATTGGTACTTATATCTATGAAGTAAGTTTTTCTAATCCTAACTATAAAACATTAAAAGGGTGGCTTTACTTAAAGTACTAAAACACTCATTTAAAAGTATTAAAATGACATAAAACAGGTTTGGTTAGTTTTAATTATTGAAAAAATATTGTATTTTCATAGAAACTAACCAAACAACCATGACAAAAAAACTACTTATTATTCCCGTTATTCTTTTCAGTATTGTTTCATTCTCCCAAACAATTATCACAGGAAAAGTATCGGATTCGAAAACAAATGAACCTATTCCAGGAGCTAGTATAACAATTATTGGAACCACCATAGGTACCTCTACAGACTTTGAGGGGAATTTTAAACTTGAAACTACGAAAAACCCTCCATTCAACATAAATGCAAGCAGCGTAGGTTTTAACAAAGAATCGAAATCAATTACATCAAGTACTGAGCAAGTATCTTTTAAACTGCACGAAGGGACTATTTTAGACGAAGTAGTAGTGTCTGCTTCTAGAACACCTGAAAGAATTTTTGAGTCGCCTGTTACCATTGAAAGAATGGGAATCAAAGAAATTCAAAATACTTCTTCTGTATCTTATTACGACGGACTAGAAAATCTAAAAGGGGTTGATGTCAACACCAGTAGTTTGACGTTTAAATCAATTAACACCAGAGGTTTTGCTGCCTTTTCAAACACACGTTTTTTACAACTTGTTGATGGAATGGACAACGCATCTCCTGCTTTAAATTTCCCTGTTGGGAATTTATTAGGAATTTCAGAATTGGACATACAAGGAGTGGAATTACTTCCAGGAGCCTCTTCTGCCCTATACGGAGCCAATGCTTTTAATGGAATCTTATTTATGAACAGTAAAAACCCGTTTGACCACGAAGGTGTAAGCGCATATTTTAAAACAGGGGTTACCATTCAAGAAGCCAATGGAACCAATGAATTTGTAGATGCAGGAGTTAGAGTTGCCAAAAAATTCAGTGATAAATTTGCCGCCAAAGCAACCCTTTCTTTTTTAGAAGGAACCGATTGGGCCGCTACCGATTACAAACAATATGACGATCAAGGTGCTGGAATGCCCGATCTTATAACTGCAAATCCAAAAGGACCAGAGTTTGACAGAGCCAATATCTATGGAGATGAAGTAACTACAGAATTAGATTTTGATCAGATTGCCGCTGACAACGGAATTGTTGCTCCTCCTGGAACATTTGGAGAATACACAGTATCTAGAACGGGCTATAAAGAAACAGATTTGACCGATTACAAAGCCAAAAGTTTCAAAGCCGATATTGGCTTATTTTACCATCCAACTGGAGGAGATTTAGAAATAAGTTACAATGGTAAATTTGGTACCGGAAATACAGTGTACCAAGGAGCGAATAGGTATTATCTAAAAAACTTTATCATGCAACAACACAAGCTAGAAGTAAGAAACAATCATTTCTTTTGGAGAGCCTATTTAACAGCAGAAGACGCTGGTGACTCTTATGATATGTTTTTTACTGGTGTAAACATGAACAAAGGAAATGCCCCTTTATGGTATCAAAAATATGCTGGAGATTACATCGCTGCCATTGCAGGTGGAGCAGGCATGGTATCACATAAAGAGGCGCATGAAATAGCAAGAGAATCAGCAGATGCAGCTCTAACTCCACAACCAGGCACTCTAGAGTTTGAAGAGCTATTAGAAAAAACAATATCAAATGGCGACTTAAATACAGGCTCAAAATTTATTGACAAATCTAAAATTTATCATTCTGACGTCAATTACAATTTTAAAGACAAAATCTCTTTTGCAGAAATTCAATTAGGAGGTTCAGCAAGAAATTATCATTTAAATTCTAGTGGTACCGTTTTTACAGATGCTGATGGACCTATTAATTACCAAGAATTAGGAGCTTATGTACAAGGACAAAAATGGTTAGTTGAAGAAAAATTAAAACTGACAGCCTCTGTACGCTATGACAAAGCACAAAATTTTGATGGTTTTTTCTCTCCAAGAGTATCTTTTGTATACAATGCAGATAAGGACAAAAAGCACAATTTTAGAATCTCTTACCAAACAGGATTTAGAAACCCTACTACCCAAGACCAATATATTGGGCTAAACCTAGGTCAGGCAATATTAGTTGGATCTGCAAAAGACAACCTAGACAAAACACTGCCTGGAACACACTTAACAGGAAGAGATGCTTATGAAAATTCGTATACTATAACATCTCTCTATGATTTTTTACAATCGGGAGACCCTTCAAAATTAGTAAAAGCAGTTGTTCCTTTAGTAAAACCAGAACAAGTAACCGCATTTGAAATTGGTTACCGCGGTATTGCACATAAACTCATAATTGATTTTAGTACCTACTTCAACATCTATAAAGATTTTATAGGAAATAAAACAGTAGCAGCTTTCAACAATCAAGCAAATCCTATGGAAGGCGTACAGATATTCCAAACATATACAAATTCAGTAGCGGACATCAATTCATATGGAGCAGCAATAGGTTTGAGTACTAAAGTTTTTGGAAACTACGATTTAGGATTCAATTATACTTGGGCAAAATTTGATTTCGACCAAAGCTCAGATCCTGATTACGAAGCAGGATTTAACACACCAGAACACAAGGTAAAAGTATCTTTTGGAAACAGCAATATTGGTCATAATTTTGGATTTAGATTAGATGCCAGATGGAATGATGCTTACTTATGGGAATCTACTTTTATAGATGCTATTTTACCAGCTAGAACCACGGTAGATGCCCAAGTTACTTATGCAATACCCAAAATAAAATCGTTAATAAAAATAGGAGCTGCAAATTTATTAGCACATGAATACCAAAGTGCACCTGGAGCCGGAACCATAGGTAGTCAAGTATATGCTTCATTCACCATACGTGCCTTCTAACTAAAACAATAGCAAGCAAGCAACCTGTTACTTTTAACAAAAAAACAATTTACTATAAACGCCTTCTAAAAGAAGGCGTTTCTTTATTTACAAAATCAATAACCGCACAGAAAAACAAGACAGAAAAGCAACCATTTTACTTGTTAAAAAAACAAATCTATAGATTTAAAAATAAGCTCTTTAGGAAAAGAAACCATCCATCACAATAAAACAATAAAAAAAATACTTTTGTACTATATAAAAAACCCATGAACATATTTTTATTTCAAATTAAAACATATATATTTGCAGCCTGAAAAACGAGGTTAAACTCGCATAGAAATAATAGAACTAACAATTAATAGTTACAACAATGTCTAAATTAACAGGTAAAGTTGCTCAAATTATTGGACCAGTAATTGATGTCGCATTTACAACAGGAGAAGGTCTTCCACAAATTTTCGATTCATTAGAGATCGCAAGGGAAAATGGATCTAAACTAGTTTTAGAGGTAGAACAGCACATCGGTGAAGATACTGTAAGATGTATCGCAATGGATTCAACAGATGGTTTGAGTAGAGGTGTAGAAGCAGTTGCTACTGGAAGCCCAATTAAAGTGCCAGTAGGTGATAATATCTACGGTCGTTTATTTAACGTAAACGGAGATCCTATTGACGGATTACAATCTCTACCAAAGGACGGAGACAAAGGGATGTCTATACATCGTGATGCTCCTAAATTTGAAGACTTGTCTGTATCTACAGAAGTTTTATTTACAGGAATTAAAGTAATTGACTTAATTGAGCCTTACTCAAAAGGAGGTAAAATTGGATTATTTGGTGGAGCCGGAGTAGGTAAAACTGTATTGATTCAAGAGTTGATCAACAATATTGCAAAAGGACATGGTGGACTTTCTGTATTCGCAGGAGTAGGTGAAAGAACACGTGAAGGAAATGACTTGATGCGTGAAATGATTGAAGCTGGAATTATCCAATACGGAGAAGAATTTGAGCATTCAATGGAAGAAGGTGGATGGGATCTTGAAAAGATTGACCACGAAAAAATGAAAGATTCGAAAGTAACTTTCGTATTCGGACAAATGAATGAGCCACCTGGAGCACGTGCACGTGTTGCCTTATCTGGTTTAACTATTGCTGAATATTTCCGTGATGGAGCTGGAGACCCTACACAAGGTAAAGATGTATTATTCTTTGTTGATAATATCTTTAGATTTACACAAGCAGGTTCTGAGGTATCTGCCTTATTAGGTCGTATGCCTTCTGCCGTAGGTTACCAACCAACATTGGCTACTGAGATGGGAGCAATGCAAGAGCGTATTACTTCTACTAAAACTGGTTCTATTACATCTGTACAAGCGGTGTACGTACCAGCGGATGATTTAACGGATCCAGCACCAGCAACTACATTTGCCCATTTAGATGCAACAACTGTATTGTCTCGTAAAATTTCTGAATTAGGTATTTATCCAGCGGTAGATCCTTTAGACTCTACTTCTCGTATTCTTACTGAAGAGATTCTTGGAAAAGAACACTACAAGTGTGCTCAAGATGTAAAAGAATTATTACAACGTTATAAAGAATTACAAGATATTATTGCAATTCTAGGAATGGAAGAATTATCTGAGGAAGATAAATTAGTTGTACACAGAGCACGTCGTGCGCAACGTTTCTTATCTCAACCTTTCCATGTTGCTGAACAATTTACAGGTATCCCAGGTGTTTTAGTAGACATTAAAGATACTATCAAAGGTTTCAACATGATTATGGACGGAGAATTGGATAAATATCCTGAAGCGGCATTCAACTTAAGAGGTTCTATTCAAGATGCAATAGACGCTGGAGAGAAGATGTTAGCAGAAGCTTAAAAAAATATGTTTTTAATAAGTCCTAACTTTAAAATTTAGGACTTATTAAATCAAAAAATATAAAAATATGTTTTTAGAAATAGTATCACCAGAAGCAACATTATTTAGCGAAAGTATTGATTCTGTATCTGTACCAGGTGTAGACGGAAGTTTTCAAATGTTAGAAAATCATGCTGCAATTGTATCTGTTCTTCAAGAAGGTATTGTAAAAATTCATGTTCACACACAAGAACATCTTGAATTTGATCAACTTAGTAGTCACTTTGAAAAACTTAAAGATGACAACAAAGTACTTACATTAAAAATTACTTCAGGTACTGTTGAAATGAAAGATAATAAAGTTGTTATTCTTGTAGATTAATTACTTTTCAATATTAAATTAAAAACTCCGTGTATTAAATTACTCGGAGTTTTTTATGTTTAAAAATTTAAATTTTAACTAACTTATATGTTGCTAAAGTTTTATGGTAGTTATCTTTTATTACTAGAACATACATACCTTCCATTAGGTGATTTATTGTGACTTTTACAACATTCATACCATGATAAAAATCCTGCTGCAATTGAAAGGCAACTTCTCCTTGTAGATTATATAAAACCACATAACCCCTATACATTTCTTTAGAATAAAATTTTATAGTACAGCTGTCTACCACAGGGTTCGGATACACAGAAACTTTTTCATTCGAAAAAAAAGGAATACTTAAATTATTTTCTGAATTTGCTTTATGAGCAGTACCAATTAGATTTATTTTTTCATCACCATCAAATGCTTTAAATTCGGTACCTTCAACTACACTCGGAGAAGCTCCTAAGAAATCACTTATCAATGTAGAAAAAACTTGACGATAATCATATTGCATCATAGCTTCATCATAATGCTTAACAACATTTGTCAAATCCATATTTGTCCCAGACACGCCACCGTTTACATGCTTACCTATAACAAACATCGGTCCTAGATTTCCATGATCCGTTCCTAAGTTACCATTCTCTCTTGGTTTTCTTCCAAATTCGGTAAAAGTAGCGGTTACTACTTTTTCAGCTATACCCAAAGACTCCATATCATTCTGAAATGCTTCAATAGAATCACCTACTTCCTGTAGCAAATCGGCATGCTTACCTAGATGACTATTTGAGGCACTACCAACTTGCCCTGAATGATTATCAAATCCATCGATCAAAACTAAAAATATTTTTGTCTTAGAACCTCCTTTAATCATCCTAGCAACAGTCTTCAACTGATCTGCCAAATCGTATTGAGGGTATATAACACTATTAGATCCTGCATCAAACACTTTACTAATCCTTTGTGAATAATCGTTTGCAGAAGTTTCTATCTTGGATATAAAATCAATATTATCTGCATATTCTGATCCAGAAATTTCCGTAGGTATTGGATTTCCAATATTCGAAATAACATTATAATAACCAGAAATATCTTGTCCCGACAAATTAACATCTACTTTATGCTCATGCTCGGAATGAAATCCAACTGAAGGTTTTTTACTTCCTAATTGGATACCTAGTGGATCTTGGTAGTCCTGTGGATCATAACCTGCGTGTAAGAAACGAGCCATCCATCCATTAGGTTTATTAATATTCTCAATTGTACCATCACCTCCTTTAAACATTAGAGCACGTGCGGCAAAATGGGATTTATTCACTATCGGATATCCTACACCATGAACAATATTTAATTTCCCTGCATCATACAAGGATTTAAATGCGGTCAATGAAGGATGTAGCAATACCTGATCTTCTAGAGGCAGAGTTGTATCTAAAGGGATTCCCGCGTTATCCCCTGACTCTTTTATCTTAATAGTAGGTCTTAAATTAGCATAAGTATCATATTGATTGATCGGAATTACAGTATTCAACCCATCGTTTCCACCACTCATTTGGACTAACACTAAACTTCTTCCATCTATAACCTCAACAGGAATATCATTTAACAAAGTTGTATTAGAAAACGCCTTAATTCGATGTCCATTTAATAGTAATGTACTTGCCGAACTTAAAGCCGATAGTTGTAAAAATTTTCTTCTTTTCATATTATTAGCTTTAGTTGTTTTGAAATTCTTGCGACCATGTTAATGCCTCAAATAATGGTATTAAAGCGGCCTCAACTCCTGAAGTATTTGAATACCCTGAATTCATATAAGTAGTCCATTCATCCGCCCACATCTCTGCGGTTAAAGATCCATTATCCAATAAAATATCATTTACAAAATAATCTCTACGATCTGGACCAACACTTTCAGGAAACATCAAATCTGTCAACTCATCAACAAGAAGGGTCGGATTTGATGGGTTACTAACATTCTCTCTCACGAATGTGGATACATAAAAATTTGTCTTTGTACTCCCAGAATCAAGCAGGTTATCTGCCATATTATATCTCGAAATTATTGTAGAAGAATTGAACCAAAATTTATCAAAATCCGGCGTTTCGTGCGTAGGCGGAAACCCGGCAACCGATGGAGGTCTAAACACATCCTGTCCGCTTGGCACCAATATTTTATTTAGTATAGAAAAATAATAAAAGTTCTTATAATGTTGTTCCCCATTGGTAATTGGATCTGGAACCGGGTAACCTGTAATACTCAGTGTTTGCAAAACCAAATCTAAAGGCGATTTTATAAGTCCTCCAATAATTTCATCACTATTATCCGAATCATCAGCATCATAAAAATGTTGGCTTTTCAATAATTCAGTTATCGTTTCCCCCAAATTATAATTAGCACGAAACGTAGCCGACAAGGGTACGATAATATCAATTTCTGTTGAGATTGTTCTAGACACAAAAAAACGATACATCTTTCTACAAATAAATTTTGCAGTCTCTTCTTGACTCAAAACCATATTTAAGAATTCTTTTAATTCGGCTTCAATTCTTGCTTCCTTTTCTGCATCAGTTTTCCCCGTTGTGTCCCATGCTAGTATTTCGTAATTCCCAAAACGACTGCTAAATTGTTTGGCACCAAAGTCATGTTTCTCAGCTTGCGCATATCCACAAGGAATATTCCCATAATCTTCACCATTGGCAAATAACCCTCTATTGTTTTTGGTATACGTCCAACCTGTTAAAGTTCTAGCAGCCTGCTCCACATCAGACTCCGTATAATTACTATAATCTCCAATTGCTACTTGCGGCCCTTTTCCAATTGTAAATAATTCTAGTACTTCTCTAGCAAAATTTTCGTTCGGGTTTGTCTTTGTGTTTTCATCATTATTCAAATATTTCAACATGACATTATTTTTACTCATCTGAAAACAAAACTCTTTCCAGTCTCCCAAACAGAAAAACTCTAACAACTGAAGATAGTCGTAGTGAAAACTATTATCTAATGTTCTAATTGATGCTGTAAAATCTGTGAATAAAAAATAAGTCATTTTTGAACGTAATGAAGTATCTCTTTTTGCTTCATCCATCCACCAACCTGCTAAGTAATTATTTCGCTTAACTTGCCCCGATCCATTATTATCATTTACGTCCCCATAAACGGGGTCGTAATTTATCCATGGAGAAGGACTCGTTAGTCCGGAATTCACATAATGAATAGGCTGGTTTAAATTTTTTGAAGGAATTACAAATAATTCTGTCAATGCTTGATCTACCGTATAATTACTAAAAGTATCAATCCTACTTTTGGTGACGTTATAGGTTGCTCTTTTGAGCAGATGTTTTGACAATCTAGATCCGAGAGTCCCCGAATAAGGTAACAATGATGCCATAAATATAGTTTTAGTTAGTCCTATAAAACTAGGACTAAAACTAAAAAACTAAAGAACCTATTGTATCAATAACTATAAAATATATTACATTAAAAGTATTGAACAAAAATCGAACTTAAAAAATATAACACATTTCTCACTAAGAAACTTAATGATTAGTTATTGTTTTTTCAATTCACAACATAAAATGTACTTCATGTAACAATAGAAAATAGGTGCATCATATCTATCATGTATTTAAAAACAGAAATTTTCTATTTTTTCACCAAACGCTGCTTGGCCATGGTTTTGTTAAAATTATCCTTTATAGCTAAAATATAATGCCCTGCCTCAAAATTATACATGTCAATCGGAGGTAAAATATTGACTCCAAAATCAAAGTCGTAAGGCATTGTAAAAATTACAGCTCCAGAGATATTATAAATCACCAAATATCCTCTGTAGGTTACTTTGCTCTCGTATTTCATCACAAATTCTTCCTCAATTGGATTTGGATATACAGTCAATTGATTTTTTGCCACCTCAACTCTGTCCGTACTCAAAGCCTTCTGACTTGCTCCAATAAGATCTAATTTTTGATCTCCATCATAATCAGAAAATTCTGTTCCCGTAATCACATCACTTGAAGCTCCCAAAAAATCTCCGATTAAAGTAGTAAACACTTGTCGGTAATCATGTTGCATTTGTCCTTCATCAAAATGTTTTACAATCGACGAAAGATCTAAATTTGTTCCCGTAACTCCGGGATTCACCGCACTTCCTATTACAAACATTGACCCTAGATTTCCATGGTCTGTACCTAAATTCCCGTTTTCTAAGGGTTTTCTACCGAATTCAGTAAAGGTAGCCGAAACCACTTTTTCATCTATTCCCATAGCCTCCAAATCGTCCTGAAAAGCCTTTACAGAATCCCCCAACTCTTTTAATAGCTCGGCATGCGTTCCTGTATGAGTATCTCCTGAAACAACTTGATCTGCGTGGGTATCATAACCTCCAGCCGTTACCAAGAATATTTTTGTTTTAGAACCACCCTTAATCATCCTTGCAACCGTTTTCAATTGATCTGCCAGATCGTAATCTGGATAACTCACAGCACTGTTGCTACCAACATCAAAAACTTCACTAATTCTCTGAGAATACTCATTTGTTGCTTTCTCTGTTTGCGCCATATAAGCAACATTAGCCGCAAATTCAGAATCAGGTAAATTCATTGGTTCAGGATTTCCAATACTTGAAATCACATTATAATAACCAGAGACATTTTGCCCCGTTAAATTCACATCCACTTTGTGCTCATGTTCTGAATGAAACCCTAAAGAAGGTTTTTTACTCCCTAACTGAATCCCTAAGGGATCTAGATATTCCGCATAATTATAACCTGAATGTAAAAAACGAGCCATCCATCCGGAAGTCTTATTTGAGTTTTCAGTGGTACCATCTCCACCTTTTAAAATCAGAGCCCTACCTGCAAAATGAGATTTATTTCCAATAGGATATCCAACACTATTGATCACATTTAATTTCCCTGCATCGTACAAACTTTTAAAGCCAACTAAAGCCGGGTGTAACAACATTTGATCTTGTAGTGGTAATGTTCCGTCTAAATTTATAGCAGCATTGATTCCGGAATTTGCCAATTTAACCGTTGGACGTAAACTAGCATAATCATCATATTGGTCTAATGGAATTAACGTATTCAATCCATCATTTCCTCCTAACAGCTGAATCATCACCAAAGATCTACCTTCAATGATCGCTGCAGGAATATTATTTAAAAGTGCTGTTTTAGAAAAAGCACTTACTTTATGGCCGTTTAAAAATAATGCACTCGCAGAACTTAAAGCCGATAGTTGTAAAAATTTTCTTCTTTTCATGTTCTGAGATTTTAATTATTTTGAAATTCTTGAGACCATATCAATGCGCGAAACAAAGGTTTCAACACACTCTCTACCCCAGCTCTGTTTCCAGAGTTCTTATAGGTATTCCATTCATCCGCCCACATCGCAGGGGTTGTCTCTCCTCCTTCTAACAAAATATCATTTAAAAAATAATTCAATCTATCAGTATCTATTTCCTCTGGAAACATAATATCCACCAACTCAGAAACCACCTTGGACGAATCATAGGAATCACTTACATTATCTTCTATAAAAGTGGTTACATAATAATCTACTTTTACCTTATTCGGATTTAACAACAAATCGGTAAAATTATACCTTGGGATAATTGTTGCAGAATTAAACCAAAACTTGTCATAATCTGGATGTTCGTAATTTGGAGGAAAACCAGCAACGGAGGTAGGATCAAACACATTCTGACTAGCCGGAACTAAGATTCCTAAGATTATTTGCCAATAATAGAAGTTTTTATAATGATACAAGCCATTGGTTATAGGATCCGGAACCGGGAAATCGGTTAATGTCAATGTTTGCATCACCAAATCTAAAGGTGATTTAACAAGTCCACCAATAATTTCATCGGTAGCATCTGAATCGTCTTTGTCATAGAAATGCTTACTTGCTAACAAAGCATCAATTGTGTCCTGCAAGTTATAATTTGTTCTAAATATTGTAGCTAATGGAACAATAATATCACTTTCTATTTCTGAAGAAATATTTCTCCCAACAAAAAATCTATATAATTTTCTACAAATAAATTTAGCCGTCTCCTCTTTACTTAAAATCAGGTCTATAAATTCTCTCAGCTCTTCCTCTATCCTAGCTTTTTTTTCAGCATCTGTTTTACCAGAAGTATCCCAGGCTTCAATTACATAATTATCAAACCTATGACTGAATTCTTTTCTTCCAAAATCATGTTGAGAACTTACGGCATATCCACAAGGAAAATTACCATTTTCGGCCCCATTCGTATTTCTATGTCTATCAAGTGTTGGATTATTTAAGATATTATACCAATAAAATTTCCAACCCGTCAATACTCGTGCTGCTTCTTCAACATCAGACTCTGTATAATTTGTATAATCTCCTAAACCTGCTTGAGCGCCTTTCCCAATTGTAAACAGCTCTAACAACTCTCTAGCATAGTTTTCATTCGGATTTGCATTTGTGTTTTGGTTGTTATTTAAATACAACAACATCACAGGGTTTATGGTCATCTGAAAAACCAATTCTTTCCAATCCCCTAAACTATGAAACTCCAACAACCTTAAATAATCATAATAAGCACCAAAATTCCCATTCAGTGTTTGATTAGAAGCTGTAAAATCGGTAAACAAAAAATAGGTCATTTTTGATCTATAAGAGGTATCTCTTCTGGATTCATCTAACCACCAGCCTAAAACATAATGTCGTAATAGATTATTACCACTACCGTTATCTGGCTGAATTGGACCATAGATAGCATCATCATCAATCCAAGGAGCAGGTTCGCTCAATTTATCATTTGTATAATGTATGGGCTGAACAAGATTTTTATCTGGAATTATAGATAATTTTGCAATTGCTTGCGCAGGGGTATAAGCACTAAATTCATTAATTCTATCTTTAGAAATATTAAACGTAGCACGTCTGAGCAGATGTTTGGCTAATCTTATACCGAGGGTACCTGTGTAAGGGGTTAATAATGCCATTGTTTAATTATTTGATTAAGTTTATACATACACCTCAAAGATTTGGTTAATAATCTCAAAGAGTGACTTTTACAAATTTAAGAAATAATTAGAAAGTGAATTAGCACATATATTCTTATAATTATCACAAATAGTTAATTTTACATCTTTTTTGAACCATTCTATTCTAAAAAAGTTCATTAATTTCGCAAGGTATTTGAAATATACAATTGAGTATTTATGTCTATTTTCCCAAAAAATCTACACAAAAAACTGAGTCTAAGAAGAGACAATAATTCTTTACGTTTTCTTACAAGAGAAAAAAAGGACATTGATTTTTCTTCTAATGATTATTTGGGCTTTTCTCAGAACAAAACGATAAATGATAAGTCTCAGAGGATATGTAATACTCAAAAATTCAAAAACGGAAGTACAGGTTCAAGATTGGTTTCGGGTACACATACTATACATTTAGAAACAGAAAAAATAATAGCAGACTTTCATAATGCTGAAAGTGGCCTATTGTATAATTCAGGTTATGATGCCAACATTGGTTTGTTCTCATGTGTTCCACAGAAAGGAGATACTATAATTTTTGATGAACTCATTCATGCTTCTATTAGAGATGGCATCAGGTTGAGCAATGCAAAATCTTTTAAATTTAAGCATAACTGTTTAGACGATCTTGAAAAAAAAATCAAGAAATCAGAAGGCACCATATACATCGCTATTGAGACTGTATATTCTATGGATGGTGATAGTGCACCGCTCCAATCTATTGTGGATTTAAGCAATAAATACAATTGTCTTTTGATTGTAGACGAAGCACATTCTAACGGTGTCTTTGGAGAAAAAGGAAGAGGATCTGTTCAAGAGTTTGGCTTGGAAAATGCTATTTTTGCAAGAGTAAATACCTTCGGAAAAGCTTTGGGATGTCACGGCGCTATTATTCTTGGCAGTCATGATTTACGAGAGTATTTGATCAACTTTTCTAGATCATTTATTTATACAACAGCCGCTGCTATGCATAGTATAGCAACTATACAAGCAGCATACTCGGAGTTATCAACAACCTCTGAATTAAAAAAATTACATAACAATATTGTCTATTTCAAAAACGGGGTTTCTAAAAGAAATTTAGCATCCAAATTTGTCGAAAGCGACAGCTCCATACATTGTTGTATTCTTCCGGGAAATGATATTGTAAAAGATTTTGCTCAAAAACTGCAGCAAAAAGGTTTTGACATAAAACCAATTCTCTCCCCCACCGTCCCAAAAGGACAGGAAAGATTAAGAATTTGCATTCATAGCTTTAACACCCATCAAGAAATAGATGCCCTATTAACCGAATTAGCTAGCCTATAAAATGAAAAAAATATTTATTACTGGAATTTCAACAGAAGTTGGAAAAACAGTTGCTTCTGCAATTGTTACTGAAGCTTTGCATGCAGATTACTGGAAACCAATACAAGCTGGAGAATTAGATTATTCTGACACACATAAAGTAAAAAATCTTGTATCCAATGAGATCTCTAAATTTCATAAAAACAGCTATGCCTTGGAGACCCCAATGAGTCCACATGCCGCTGCAAGGATTGACAACACAACCATAAAACTTGACAAAATAATTTGTCCAGAAACTGAAAATACCTTAGTGATTGAAGGAGCTGGAGGAGTATTAGTCCCTTTAAACGACACGGATACTATTCTTGACATCATACAACCTGACTATAAAATTATTGTGGTCTCTAGACATTATTTAGGAAGTATCAATCACACCTTGCTTACGGTTAAATTATTACAAGAAAAAGGGCTTAAGGTTTCCATCATATTCAGCGGTGCAGAAAATAAAGAAACCGAATCTATCATTTTAAAAATGACAGGAGCAGACATCATTGGACGTATCGATGAGGAAGAAAATATTGACCAGACCACAACAAAAAAATACGCTGATTTATTTAAAGAAAATCTTTTGAAATTATAGTTCCTGAAAATTTTAAATGGCTTATTTGCAATTGTATCGTACATTTGACCTTTCTCTTGAAACCTGAAAACAATGAACCTACAAGAACGTGATCAAAAACATCTGTGGCATCCCTTAACACAGCACAAATTACATCCAAATCATTTGGCAATCGTCAAGGCGAAAGCTGCTTTGTTGTATGATGAAGAAGGGAATACCTATATTGATGGAATCGCTTCTTGGTACACTTGCATGTATGGTCATTGTAATGAATACATAATCAACAAGGTTACAGCCCAATTGGGAAAATTAGACCAAGTTGTTTTTAGCGGTTTTACACATCCTCCTGCTGTGGAAATGTCGGAGAAATTAATGCGTATTCTACCTAAAAACCAGCAAAAAATATTTTTTTCTGATAATGGATCTACCTCTGTCGATGTCGCTATTAAAATGGCACTTCAATTTCATTTCAATCAAGGTGAAAGACGAAATAAAATCATTGCTTTAGAAGATGCTTTTCATGGAGATACTTTTGGTTCTATGTCGGTATCCGGACTTTCTGTTTACAACGGACCCTTTGAAGATTTTTTATTGACTATAGACCGTATCGATGTACCAAATTATGAGAATTTCGAACAAGTCAAAGAAAAATTCTCTCAATTAATTGCTACAGGTGATATTGCTGCCTTTATTTTTGAACCTCTTGTTCAAGGTGCAGCGGCTATGAAAATGTATCCTGCAGAATTATTAAGTGAATTGATTGAAATAGCACAAAAATATAATGTCGTCTGTATTGCAGATGAAGTAATGACAGGATTCGGAAAAACTGGAAAATATTTTGCTTCCGATTATTTGGAGAACAAACCAGATATTATGTGTTTATCCAAGTCTCTTACAGGAGGAATTGTTCCGATGGCGCTTACCACTTGCTCTCAAAAAATATATGATGCTTTTTATGATAATGAAATCTCAAAAGGATTTTTCCATGGACATACCTACTCTGCTAATCCACTAGGATGTACCGCAATTTCAGCAGGAATCGACCTTTTAGTCTCTAAAGAAATGAAGGCGAACAGCCTTAGAATCCAAGAAAAACATACTGCATTCAATCAAAGAATACAAAAGCATCCAAAAGTCAAAACCACAAGACAAACCGGAGTTATATTTGCATTGGATCTAAACATAAAAATGGAGCGTTATGGAAATCTTAGAGATCAACTTTTTGAGTTTTTCATGAAAAATGGAGTTTGCTTGCGTCCTCTAGGAAATACTATTTATGTTTTGCCTCCTTTTGTTACAACCGACCACGAATTAGAAAAAATTTATAGTGTGATTGAGAAAGCATTAGAAATGTTTTAAATAAACCTATGTTAATTCGCAGTTTCTACAAAATTTACCAGTAGCTTCTTTCCATTTTAAAAAACCTTTCATAACTTATTTGAGCTATGAAAAGGAATATTGATTTCCTTTTACTAAATCTCGAACCATAATTTGAGATAGTAATTTTTTATGGATAAACTTTTTCATAGCGAACAAACTTTAAAACAAAAAAACAGCTATGAAAAAAATTCTATTCCTGTTGATAATTGTCTCAACACAAGCTTCCATCATCTCACAAGTAAAAAACAATTCAATTTCTGATGCTGGTGATATCGCAATTGTCGCCTATCACGATGATCCCGATGGTTTTTCATTTATATTATTAGATGATTGTCCGGATACAACTACTATCAAATTTATTGACGAAGAATGGACAGGTGCCTCCTTTGCATCTGCTACAACCGAAGGAGAAGTAACTTGGACTAATGATACAGGAAATATTATTTCCCAAGGCACTGTTATTCATATTGAAAATGCAAGCGACAATAGTCCAGGTATCCAAGCATCTGTTGGAACTGCCACAGAAAGCGATGGAGGCTTCGCATTCAGTCTTAATAATGACGAAATCATTGCCATCACCGGAAATAGATCTTCTTACGGAACATTTTTGAGTTATTTTGGGGATTCTGATACAGCAGGAAGCACTTTATCTGGCACTAACTTAACTGATGGTACCAATGCCATTTATCAACCTACTTTGACCGAAGGTTATTACAGCGGCCCAGATAATTGCACCAATTTAAGTCTTACAGATTGTGCCAAACAACTCAACAACATTTCTAACTGGACCTTCGACAGATACAACTTTCCAGAAGATGTTATCAGCAACATGGAAATATCAAGACTTTTACAATCAACTCCTTCTGAAAACAGTATCCAGTTTTCTTTTTATCCAAACCCAGTAAATAAATTCATTCATATCAACAATCCAGACAAAATTCACTCTGTTACCATATATGATATTACAGGTCAAATTGTATTTACCAAATACACGAATAAAAACAAACTCGATCTAGACCTATCTAACTTAAAAAAAGGTTATTATATATTAAAAACCGGTAGTGAAATAAAAAACCACGTATTTAAATTTCAAAAAAACTAGAAATTTTTAAATTGTTGAAAACTCCTTTTCTAAGGCCCGTTTCCAACAAAAAAAACACAATATTTTTACTACTTTTACTTTCTAATTATTAATTTCAGAAGCAAAGCAAATATGGCAAATGATACTAAAGAAAAAGATGCTAAATTAAAAGCATTACAAATGACCCTTGATAAGTTGGACAAAACTTATGGTAAGGGAGCTGTTATGAAAATGGGTGATGTTGCTCATGTAGATGTGGAATCTATATCTTCTGGATCTTTAGGATTGGATCTTGCTTTAGGAGTAGGTGGATATCCAAAAGGTAGAATTATTGAAATTTACGGACCAGAATCTTCTGGTAAAACAACACTTACGATACATGCAATTGCTGAAGCTCAAAAAGCAGGTGGTATTGCTGCCTTTATTGATGCAGAGCATGCTTTTGATAGATATTATGCTGAAAACCTAGGTGTTGATATCGACAACTTGATCATCTCTCAACCAGATAACGGAGAACAAGCATTAGAAATTGCTGAGAATTTAATTCGTTCAGGTGCTATTGACATTGTTGTCATTGACTCTGTAGCTGCATTGACTCCAAAAAGTGAAATTGAAGGAGAAATGGGAGATTCTAAAATGGGATTACATGCTCGTTTGATGTCTCAAGCTTTGCGTAAGTTAACAGGTACAATCTCTAAAACAAACTGTACTGTTATTTTCATTAACCAGTTACGTGAAAAAATTGGTGTAATGTTTGGGAATCCTGAAACTACAACTGGTGGTAATGCTTTAAAATTCTATGCATCGGTACGTTTAGATATCCGTAGAAGAACTCAAATTAAAGATGGTGACCAAGTAATTGGAAACAGTACCAAAGTAAAAGTGGTGAAAAACAAAGTTGCACCACCTTTCCAACAAGCAGAATTTGATATCATGTACGGAAAAGGTGTTTCTAAAGTTGGTGAAATTTTAGACATCGGTGTAAATTATGGAATCATCAAAAAAAGTGGATCATGGTTTAGCTATGGAGACACTAAATTAGGACAAGGACGTGATGCAGTTAAAAACTTAATCAAAGACAATCCTGAATTAGCAGAAGAACTAGAAGCTAAAATCAAAGAAGCTATTGAAAATCAAGAATAGATTTTTATAGCTTTTGTAACTATACAAAAAGAGGGAACACAATTGTTTCCTCTTTTTTTATGCATAAAAACATGTTTTTAATTTAAGTTTTGAAACTATTTATATAATATATTTATTGAAGACAATAATTATATCTCATGGAAAAAAAAATAATTGGAAGTGAGGAATGGTGCGTATTACCAAACCTTCAAATACCGGCAATAAAAGCTAGAATTGACTCTGGGGCTAAAACCTCATCTATACATGCACTTAATATAGTTCCTTTTAAAAAAAGAGGAGAAAAATGGGTACGTTATGAAGTGTTCCCGCTACAATCCAACCCAAGCGTTAGTATACATTGTGAATCAAAAATATCAGGTACACGATATGTTAAGAGTTCTACAGGAGTCAGCGAAAAAAGATATGTAATTCTCACGGTTCTTATTTTAGGTGATGATCAATATGAAATTGAAATTACCTTAGCTAATAGAGATTCTATGGGGTTTAGAATGTTATTGGGTAGGGAAGCTATGATTGATCGATTGATTATTGACCCTTCTCAGGAAGATTGTCTGACTTCTTTTACACCAGAACAGATAGATTCTTATTACAAAAGAAGCAAACCCACTGAAAATGGATTAAAAATTGGAGTGCTTGCGAGCAATCCTGAATTATATAGTAACAAAAGAATTATGGAAGCGGGTGAACAAGAAGGACATCAAATGTTTTTCTTAAACGCTCAGCAATGTTATATGAAAATGGATGCTGACAATCCTGAAATTCATTATCGAGGAGGAAATGTACTGGATAGTTTTGATGCCATCATCCCTAGAATCAAACCAAGCATGACGTTTTATGGATGTGCCTTGATTCGTCAATTTGATTCCATCGGAACCTTTATACAAAACGGTGCCTCTGCTATTTCGGAATCAAGAGACAAATTATTTTCATCTCAATTATTCTCTAAATATGGTATTCATATTCCAACTACTGGTTTTGCCAATTCACCTTTGGAAACAAAGGAATTGATTGAAATGGTCAACGGCGCTCCATTGATTATAAAATTACTGGAAAGCACCCAAGGTAAAGGAGTTGTTTTAGCAGAAACAAACAAAGCCGCTGAAAGTGTTATCAATGCTTTTAAAAGTTTAAAAACAAACATACTTGTACAAGAATTCATCAAGGAAGCTGACGGAAGAGATTTACGATGTTTCGTTATCGACGGAAAAGTAGTAGCTTCTATTGAGCGAGTTGCTGTAAAAGGTGAATTTAGAGCAAATATTCATCAAGGAGGCACCGCAAGAATTGTCAAAATTTCGCAAGAAGAAAAAAAACTTGCCATCAAAGCTGCAAAAGTATTAGGACTTGATGTTGCAGGAGTAGATTTGATTCGTTCTAACAAAGGTCCATTATTGTTAGAAGTAAATTCATCCCCTGGACTTGAAGGAATAGAAAAAGCAACTGGAAAAGACATCGCAAAAATGATGATTTCCGCTATTGGAAGAAAATTAAAATTCAACAAATAAAATCTGTGTTAGAACTAAAATTCGTATCATTTGCTTATGATAAAACCGAAGTTGTAAAAGATATTTCTTTCTCCGCTAATCAGGGAGAATACATAGCGATAATTGGCGAAAGCGGATGTGGAAAAAGTACGCTATTAGAAATCATCTATGGTTTATTGCATATTGATAAAGGAGGCGTTTTTTACAACGACGAAAAGTTATTGGGCCCTAATTACTATTTAGTTCCGGGCGAACCATTTATGAAATATCTTTCTCAAGATTTTGATCTAATGCCTTTTACCTCTGCTGCCGAAAATATTGGGAAATTTTTACCAAATAGATTTCCAAAAGAAAAAAAAGAAAGAACTGCAGAACTTCTTGAAGTTGTTGATATGGTTGATTTTGCGCATGTAAAAGTGAAAAACTTAAGCGGCGGGCAAAAACAACGGGTAGCTTTGGCTAGAGTACTAGCCAAGGAACCTGAATTATTGTTACTTGACGAACCCTTTAGTCATATTGATAATTTCAGAAAAAACAACCTGCGCCGTAAACTATTTAATTATTTAAGAGAGAAGAATATTACATGTATCGTTGCAACCCATGACAGCACCGATGCACTTTCCTTCGCCGATAAAATATTAGTGATGAAAGAAGGAAAATTGGTAGCTGAAAATCCTCCAAAAACTCTCTATAATACACCACCTTCTAAATACGTAGCTTCATTTTTTGGAGATGTGAACGAAATAAAATTAGATAAAATATCAAAATCTACTTCAAAGAAAACAATTTTACTATATCCACAAGACATAAAAATTGATGCCTCCTCTAAATACAAAGCAATTGTAAAAAAAGCATACTTTATGGAAGGTATTTATTTGATAGAAGTAATTTTCGACGATCAGATACTTTTTCTACAACACGATAAATACATTGACTCAAATAAAACCGTGGGTATTCATTTTTCAACTGAAATCATCAAGTTAAGAAGCAACTAGTTTTTAGTTTTAGTATCATCAAAATATCGTTTAAAAATCCATTCCCCTATAAAGCAAATAGCAATTATTGAAACAGCCACCATAACACTAAGAAAATTACTTTTTAATTGTTGTGATACTAAAACAACAAGTGCAATCAAACATAAAATAAAACCAGTAAGGGATATCCACTTATTTCCATCAATTTGATCTGATAGCTTAAAAGCAACAAAATTTACAATCCCAAAAATCAATAAAAACCCAATACTCCCTGAAGTAGAAATACTTTCTAACTCCAAACTATTTGTCACAATAATTGTAACCACAGCTGTTATAAACAAACCAATAGGCTGGTTCCATAATTTAATTGTCAGCTCATGCGGCAATTCATCATCTTCTGCTATTTCATAGCTTACCCTACTCCCACCATACAAAGATGCATTTATAGCAGAAAACGTAGAAATCAATGCTGCAATGGTAATAATGGTAAACCCTACTTGTCCTAACATTGGTTTAGCCGCTTCTGCCAACACATAATCTTCAGCAGTTGCTATTTCATCAAAAGGTAAAGAACCTACTGTTACAGCCGCAATAATGATATAAAGAAATATCACAAAAACAACAGAGTATTTATAAGCTCTTGGAATATTTTTCAATGGGTTTTCAATATCCGGTGCAGCATTTGCAATCAACTCAAAACCTTCATAAGCTACAAAAATCACCATTCCACCCGCTAAAATACTCACAGAATCTACCCAGTTTTGGGTTCCTAATTGAGAAATATTCGGATTGCCTATCAAACCATAAGCGCCAATAGCAATAAATGAAATTAGGATTACCAACTTAATGACTACTGCGTAGGCTTCAATTTTACCGACCACTGCAATGCTATAGTAATTGATACCCGTGGCCAAAATAATTATTCCAGTGGCATATAGATGAGAATCCATTCCTATATTCCCAGTAATAGGCATCAAATTAGGCGCATAGGAGCCAAATGCGGAGGCATATAAAGCCAACATTATGATATAACTAATCCATAATAAATTATTTACTGCCCCACTAAAAACAGACTTTCCAAAACCTTCATTAATAAATCGTACCGTACCACCTTTGTCCGGGAATTTCATGGAAAGTTTGGAATATGCATAGGAAGTAATCAAAGCCAACATACCGGCAACAAAAAATGAAATATAGGTAGCCCCTTTTGCAATAGAGACTGCCAAACCGAGGACGGCAAATATACCTCCTCCTACCATTCCTCCAATACCAATAGAAATCGCTTCTTTTAAACTTATTTTATCTTTCATAACACTAATTTACAACTCTATTTTTGTCAAATCAAACCCAAAAATACATGAGACAAAGCTTACAACTTAAGACACGCAAGTAACTAAAGTTCTCTCTTTTAATTTTGAAAAAGTAGATGTATAATCTCTATTTCCCTTGTTGTTATGAACGCAAGAAATAAAACCAATTACAATGAATAAGTAACTGTATTTAAATGAATTATTTTTCAATCAGTAGGTTTTAAACAAATATAATATTTGTTTCCTAACTAGAGCTTTAAAAAATAAAACTAGTATTTCAACTTAAACTTTATGTAGGTAATTGCTTTTTTCACTTCTAAATACTGCTTTTCGTAGAATGTTTGCGTATTTAAAACATCTTCAGGTGCATGTGGATTGGTATAGATATCATGATGTGCATATAACACTTCTTGACCTTGACCATGCAGCAGTCCTAAAGTATAACCATGCATAAACTCACTATCCGTTTTTAAATGCATGATACCATCTTTATTTAAAATATGATGGTATTTTTTCAAGAACTCGGCATTTGTCAAACGATGCTTTGTTCTTTTATATTTGATTTGAGGGTCTGGAAAGGTAATCCAAATCTCACTCACTTCACTTTCTTCAAAGCAAAAATCCACCAACTCAATTTGAGTACGAATAAACGCAACGTTTGGTAAATCTTCCTCTAAAGCCGTTTTAGCACCTCTCCAAAAACGAGCACCTTTTATATCAATACCGATATAGTTAATGTTCGGATTTTTCTGAGCCAAAGCGATGGTATATTCACCTTTCCCACATCCTAATTCTAAAATGATAGGATTATCGTTTTGAAAGAACTCATTCCATTTTCCTTTGTGTGGAAAATTTGTAGTTACCTCTTCACGAGTTGGTTGAATAACGTTAGAAAAAGTCTCGTTTTGGTTGAAACGTTTTAGTTTGTTTTTACTTCCCAAAAGAAAATTCTATTTAGGTAAATCCTCAGTACCTTCCTTCTTAAATCTGATCGATTCTTTCATCCAATATGCTAGTAACACAAAAAAGACTCCGATAAAAAGAAAGTTGATCATATTAGATGTCCACCAGTTTTCATCACTTCTAATCAAATCAAAAGGAATAAAAAGACCTTCTGTGAACAATTCTCCGATGATTCTAAATATATTGTTTGCTATCATAACTTAAATTATCTTTACGCTGCAAAAATATAAAAACTAAACATGTTAGCCAATTTTTTTGACAAAACTAAACCTATAAATAATCTTGTCCTTTCTGTTTTGTTTTTCCTTCTTTTTTCAAGCCATTTTTTTCTCACTAAAACGCCCCAAACAGTATATAATCATTGGTATTTAATACTTTTAGCTCTGGTGCTTAACTTTGCCTTTATTTTTCTCAGTTCGTATTATTTTATCAAAAACAAAGTCTCAAATGAAAATTTGCACAATACTTTGATCATGATATTGCTTTATGGATTGTTTCCGAGTGCTTTTTTAGAGATCAACTTGATCCTAGTTTCAATTTTATACCTTTTAATCTATAAAAATTTAGCTCAGTTAAAATTTAAAGGAAGAAAGCAGTCAGCTTTATTTGATTCTGGAATTTATTCAGGGATTTCCTTCCTTCTTTCCCCAGGATCTCTAGTATTTCTTGTCTTTATTTTTACCAGTATCATTTTGGCAAAAAAAATAAAATTAAAAAATATTTTAGGCCCTATTCTTGGCTTTGCAGCAACGCTAACCCTTTTTTTTAGCTATTGTTTTATCACGAATAATACAGAATTATTTGTAGAAAGAACATCATTTAAAACGGAATTAAATTTTGATACGTATTTTAAAAATTCTTTACTCGCACCACTTATTATTTTTGGTAGTGTTTTAGGTCTAAGCATTCTTGCAACTTTTACGCGGGTCATTTCTATAAGTAGTCCTTATAGGTCTCAGTATGGATTGGCCATTTCAATGCTTTTCTTTGGGACTCTTGCTATTTTTATGAATCCAGATAAAACTGGAGCAGAATCATTATTAATTTTTGTCCCGAGTAGTATCATAATAGGTCGATTTTTAAAAACTATTTCAAATAGACTTACAAAAGACCTATTCTTAATTGCTTTTGGTTTTTGTTCCTTGCTGTTTTTAATAAAAAACTCATAAAAAAAGCCCTAAGAAATGGACAGCACTGGTATACCCACAAAAAATGTTACAATTTTAGGCAGCTCGTTTATTTTTAGGATTTTTTAATTTTGTCTCCATTTCTAAAGGAGTTAAATAATTTAAATATTGATGTATTCTTTTGTTATTATACCACTGTATATAT
>Ga0209223_10001130_pt1 | contig 29631 bp, 27 predicted proteins | sample COG_06_FD_184750 | JGI IMG/M metagenome (GOLD analysis project Ga0209223, IMG submission 184750) | Pelagic Microbial community sample from North Sea - COGITO 998_met_06 (SPAdes) (version 2) | ecosystem: Environmental > Aquatic > Marine > Neritic zone/Coastal water | place: Helgoland, sampling...
GTCTTGCTTTAAATTTTGGGTTTGTTTTATTAATTATGTAAACTCTACCTCTTCTTCTAACAAGTTTAGAATTAAGGTCTCTTTTTTTTAATGATTTTAACGAGCTTTTAATTTTCATAATATTTTTTTATAGCCGGCAATGTCCTACTCTTCCGTGTCTTAAGACAAAGTACCATTGGCGCTGAAGGGCTTGACTTCCGAGTTCGGAATGGGATCGGGTATTACCCCTTCGCAATAATCACCGGCAACAGTCTTTTAGCAATATTCTAACCTTTGTAAACATATTTATTAACAAATTACTTCAATAAATAGTTTCACTATTTTATTGGATTTTTCGACTTTGCTCTTTGCCACAACAACAATCCAACAGGAAAATAATAAACAATTGACATCCAATTATTAAAAAAACTTCCACTAGGAGAGAAAGGCCATAAACTTATTAAAATAGCACTCAACAAACATACTTCAAAATCATTAATTATACCTTTTTTATCCCACATTAATTTAAATATAAAATGCTTAATTGATAAATAACAAATCAAAATGAAAAGTCCCGCCACTAATAAAAATGCAGGTATACCCGCCTCTGATAAAAGTTCTATATAAGTATTGTGCGGGTGCGTTTCGCAAGAATATTCTGACACATTATATTTATCTTGATCACATGTGTTTCTAAATTGACGAGGTCCTACTCCAAAAAACTTGTTGTCTAGAAAAATTCTATAACCAGTTATATACATGTCATTGTGTGGCTTTGAAAATATATAAACCTTATCATCACTGTTTCTTGTAAAATCATAAATAGTTTTATCAATAAATCGTTCTTTTGAATTTGGAAAAAAACTCATTAATACAATAATCAAACATAAGGATAAAATGTATGTCCAAAGTCGATAAATTTTATATTCCTTTATCATTAAAATGATAAACACAGCTGACAAGTTCATAAAAAATAATGCCAATCTTTCTCCACTAATAAAAATTAGTCCTTCTGCCATTATAAAAACTATTGTCATGAAGAATAATATTAGTTTATTTTTTTTTGGCTGGTCTAAAAAAATAAACAATGCAAATAAAACGGGGAAAAATCTTGCCATATAACTTCCCAATATCAACTCTGAACCAAAAAAACTACTAACCCTATAACCATTATACAAAGCTTGACCAAATAAATTTTTCCCAAAAAGAAATTGAATGTAACCATCAACTATCAATGATGAAAAGCAAAGTAACATTGAAATAAAAAGATACTTCAATAAAAATGGATTTTTTTCCAACAAATACCAAAAGCATAATGAAAATATTCCAAAACGAAAGTAAAACAAAGAATTTTTTAATGAGACTAAAATATTATCAGATAATAAAGAACTCAGGATTAAGATTAGGCAAAATATAAAAAAAAATTTAAAATAATAATTATTATAATATTTTTTTAAATTGTTTTTTATTGAGTTTATTAAAAATAATATTGCAACTAGAGATAAACCTAGATCAGATAAAAAAGGACCTGATATTAATAATGCAGGCATCAAAATTATTATCCAAGAGGGAATAAAATTAAAAAGAAATAACTCATTTTTCATTTTTTTTAATATTTAATTTTATTAAATATTTTATGAAATTATTTTCTACCTACGTTTTTGTACATTATGTGCAATCAATACAAAAAATATTCCTAATATTCCACTTAATAAGGCCATTGAAATATACAAAGTTTTCGATGAAATTTTATCAGTGGTTAACTCATAAGATGTTAAATCAACACTTATTTTTGCTGCATAAAAATCATCTTTATTTGCGATAGGTGAGGAATCAAAAAGATCTATCAATCTTTTAGAATGTTTATCTTTTTTTAATTCATCTATTGTTTTACTTAAGAATAATTTTTGATTATCATCTTTTTCTATTTTCAGTCGATCTTCAAAATCTTCCAGATTAAATTTATTTAACATTTTTATATAACTTAAGTAAACTTTAAACATCTCAGAAAGTTTTATTCGGACTCTTTGATTTATTTCTTTTTCAGCAAAACTTAAAAAATTTTCCCATTCATTTGTGTTATTTGATTCAAACACAATTATTGAACTAAATCTAACTTCTTTTATAGAATCTGAACTCACTGTATTTACTAATTTAATTTCAGACATTCTCTCATCAATTGCAATTTCATATGCCTCATTATTTGGATAGTCTTCTTTTTTAATAAAATTAAACTTCTTAAGCATATTTTTTAAAACGGCTCTTTCTTCAAATGTTTCAATAAACATTTCAAACAATTTAGCTTTAGTAATATTATAAACTTCACTATCTATAACATTTTGATAATTTTCTTTTTCTGGTGTTGGATTTCCTCTATTATCTATAAAGTCTCTTTTTATAATTTCATCATAAGTTTGCTTATAATTTATAGAAAAAAATAAAGGCATAGGTTTAGTTTTTTTTATAATTGAATTATAAGTTTCGAACATAGATTCCTCATATACACTAATAGGTGTAATTTTAGTTTTAGCTGTTATTTTACTAGGTTTTTCAAATAATTGAATAAGAAATGCTATTAATAAACCAAAGATTATTGAAATAATAATGCTATGTTTTTTCACCCAGATAGTCTGAAAAATTTCTATCAAATCAATTTCGTCAGTAGCTAACTTTTTTTTTACCATATACTTTTTATGTTATAATTAATTTTACTACTTAATATAGTCAATTATATAATGCAATAACTTATAATTATTTAGAAAACTTAATCAACTTATTTACTTTATCATTATCATTTTTACTCTCAAGATTGTTGGAAGATTGATTTTCTTGGTATTTATTGGATAGCAATCCCTCAACATAAACATGATCAACAATTTTTGAATTTGATTTGAATGCTTTAACTAATTTTTCTAAAAGCTCTTTAACTTCTTTTACTCTATTTTTATCTAATAAAATTTTTAAATTAATTAGATCTAATTCTAATTGAGCATATGGAATAAAAGGTTCACTTGTCTTTAGTATTTTAGAATGGTCAGTTTTTTGAGGATCATTACCAATTAATAATTCTTCATACAATTTTTCACCCGGTCTTAGACCTATAATTTTAATTTCAATATCACCATCTGGACTTTTACTATCTTTAACGGTCAATCCAGATAAATTTATTATTTTGTATATTAAATCTCTAATTTTTATACTTTCACCCATATCAAGTATAAATACTTCAGATTTTTTTCCCATAGCTCCTGCTTGAATGACTAACTGAGCCGCTTCCATTGTGGACATAAAATAACGTGTTACATCTTTATGGGTTAAAGTAATGGGTCCACCCTCTTTGATTTGTTTTTTAAATTTTGGAATAACTGAGCCAGAAGACTCCAGAACGTTACCAAATCGAACAATTGAAAAATTAGTGCTAATATCATTAGTATCTCTATATATTCCCTGCATACAAAGTTCAGAAAGTCTTTTGGAAGCGCCCATGATATTAGATGGCCTTACTGCTTTATCACTTGATACTAGAACAAGATTTGAAACCCTTTTAGCAACCGAAGCTTTTATAATAGCTAAAGTGCCAAAGACATTGTTTTTAATTCCTTCACAAATATTTTCTTCAACTAGTGGTACATGTTTATAAGCCGCTGCATGATAAACTGTATCTACCTTAAATGATTGAAAAATAGTCTCTAATTTTTCTTGATCTTGAACATTAACAAGTAATGGAATAATCTTTAAATTTTTATTTAAAACCATTAATTCCTCATAGATTTTATAAAGAACAAATTCATTTAATTCTATAAGGATCAATTTATTTGCTTTTAATTTTACAATTTGACGACATAATTCAGAGCCAATAGACCCTCCAGCACCAGTTACTAATACATTTTTAAAATTTATATTTTTACTTAATAATTTAATATTTGGTTTTACTTGTTCTCGGTTTAATAAATCATCAATATTTAAATCTTTAATATCAGAAACAGTAACTTTGCCATCTATAATCTCAGAATAACTTGGAAGGGTTTTAACAATTAATTTGTATTTATTTAATCTTTTAATTATTTCATTTCTTTTTTTTCTATCAATAGTTGGCAGTGCAAGAAACACTAAATTAATCTTCTTAGTTTTTATTAATTTTTCTAATTTAGTTAAAGAATAAATAGTATGACCTAATAAAATTTGTTTATGTAATTGATTGTCATCGTCTAAAAAACCGACAACTTTAAATTCAGGACTATTTTCTAAAGCAGTAACTAACTGTCTTCCAGCATCTCCTGCTCCATAAACTAATACTTTTTTTTTATAAAAAAAATTTTTAGGATCAGGGTTGCTAATAAATGCATATTTTACTAATAATCTTGAACCAACAATTAAAATAAACAATATCAATGGCTGAAAAAATCCAATGGGCCTTGGAATTTCTTGAAGTATAAGAACTCCAAATGAAATATATAATAATGTATAAATAAAAGAAGATATTAAAATAGTAAAAACAATTGAAAAACCTGTATAACGAAATATGGTTCGATATAATCCAAATAACCAAAATATTGGTATTGCAATCATTATAGATATTAATATTGAGTAATAATTAAAATCTTTAAATAAAACTGACACATCTGTTTCTGGTCTTAGTTCGATCCAATATTCAGATCTTATAATAAAAGCAAGCCAAGTAGAAAAAATACATAAACTTATATCCGTTATAACAGCTATCGATCTCTTAATAAAACGATGAAGTTTAAAAATATTATATAGAAGTTCTTTAATATGTTTATTCATGAGCATTACAATTTAAACTATTAATCTTTATATACCGTGTCATCTAAAATATTTTTAAATATCTTAGAGCCAACTGCAGTTTTTACATTGTTACCTATATGAATTCCTGGATGAACAGATGTACCTGTGCCTAAGTGACTAAATTTTCCAATTCTTACACTACCAGATAAAGAGCAATTAGGAGAGATATGTGCAAAATGTTCAATTATACAATCATGATCGACAGATGCGCTGGAGTTTATAATGGCTCCCTCTTTAATTAAAGTTCCAGGATTGACTACAGCATTCGCCATTACACAAGTACCCACATCTATTGTGCTAAGTTTACTGATAGTTGATTTTGGATGTATCAATGAAACAATATTTAATTTTTTTTTTTTAAACCATTCAAATATGTCTGATCTTATTTGATTTTGACCAATAGCAATAAAAAAAGAATCATAATTTTTAAGATCTTTTTTTAAATGATCTAGGGTGCCAGAAATATTAAATGGGTATTCTTTTATATAATTTTTCCTATCATCAAAAAAATCAATTGTCTCATAATCATTTAATAAAGCAATTTCTCCTACAACTTTACCATGACCTCCAGCTCCTATTATAGCTATTTTTTTATTCATAGAATTTTTTAAAATCTTGGTATTGTTTTTTTTTAAATAATATTAATTCTACTGTTCTATAAATTATTTTTATATCTAAAATAAAACTAACTTTTGTAACATAATGGATATCTAATTTTATACTTTTTTTCCAAATTTTTTTGCCTGAAGGACCCGGATTTACTTGAGCTAACCCTGTAATCCCTGGCTTGACCAAATGTCTTTTTTGTTCATACGTGGAATATTTTTTTAAATATTCTACCAACAAAGGTCTAGGGCCAACAAAACTCATATCATTTTTAAATATATTATATAATTGTGGCAACTCATCTAGGCCTGTTTTTCTTAAAAAATTACCCAATCTACTTTGTCTTTCATTTTCAGAAATATTTTTGGATAAATCAAATAAAGTTTTAAATTTATATAATGTAAAAATTTTTCCATTTAAACCAGGTCTTTTTTGACTAAAAATTGGGAAACCGATAGTAATCCATATCAAAAAAAATATTATAATCATTAATGGCAATACAATAAAAAATATAACTAAACTTAAAATTATATCAAATAATCTTTTAAAATAATTTTGATACATGAATTAAATATATTTGTTAAATATTCTTTTAATTAAAAGAATCTCTCTCTTCACTTTTGTTAATTTTCTATTTGCGTCAATTGGAAACGTTATACTTGTTTCTCCAAGGAGTTTTGCATTTGTTAATCTTTTTTTAGGATATAATTTAAATTTTTTAAATACTTTTTCTCTATAAATCTCCGGACATGAGCCAACACCACAATCAATTTTTTTTTGATTGAATTGTTCTAATAATTTAAGCTGATTAACCTTATCTTTATTTATAAATAAATTTAAACGATAAAAGGCATGTATACTTTTACTACTTAATTTTTTATATTTTTTATTTAATGAAAATTTATAATTAAAATTTGGTTTTTTTAAAATGTTATATTTCTCATAATAATCTCTTAGTTCATCTAAATATAAACTAGCAATTATATTTCTTTTTTTAATTTGACTATCAAGTATTTTTAATTGTGCTCTTCCTAGAATAGCTTGCATTTCAGTCATTCGATAATTTGATCCAAAATTATCATGTAGCCATCTAAAACCTATTTTGTGTTTTTTAAAAAATACATTATTATAATTTTTACCATGATCTTTTAATGACCAGCATTTAAGCCATAACTTTTTATTATTAGTTGATATTAAACCACCTTCTCCACCAGTAGATATAATTTTATCTTGGCAAAAAGACCATGTGGATATATCTCCAAAAGTTCCAACTTTCTTACCTTTATAAATTGCACCATGAGCTTGTGAACAATCTTCAATTAAATAAATTTTATTTTTTTTAGCGAACTTTACAATAGGATCCAAGTCACATGGCAAACCATTTAAATGAACCAAAATTATTGCTTTTATATTTTTATTATAGATCTTTTTAATTCCTTCAATGTTTAAATTACCATTACTATCCACATCTGCAAAAATAGGTTTAAGTCCTAAATTTATTGTACAACTTGCAGAAATAATAAATGATCTTGGTGATACTATAATTTGATCTTTCTTTTTTAATTTTAAAGCTTGTAGGGCTACCTCAAGAGCAACACTACCATTGCTTAATGCTATTGAATATCTATTTCCAAGATAATTTGAAAATTCATTTTCAAATTTTTTACCTTCATTACCAGACCAATAATTAACTTTTCCACTTTTAAGCATTGGCCCAATTTTCTGAATAGATTCTTTCGAATAAAAAGGCATTTTATAAAATTTTTTTTTCCATATTCTATTATATATTCTTAATTTGTTCTTGAGTTAATAAATTCTATAAATTTTTTAGCAATCAAATTTTCTTCAAATTTGTTTTCGACTCTTTTTCTAGCTTTTTGTCCACGTTTTTTAACTAATTTTTTATTTTCAATTGCAAAAATCATTTTATTTTTAATATCAGTTACATTACCAACTTTATGCAAAAAACCTGTTTGATTTTTCTCAATAGCATCAACAATCCCATAAATATTTGATCCAAGTGTTGGCAGGTTGCATGACCCTGCCTCAATAATTACTGATCCAAATCCTTCTCTATAGCTAGGTAAACAAAGTATATCTGCTACAGAAAACCATTTTTCAGGTACCAAGGTTTCTCCAACATAGATAATTTGTTTATTTTTCGTAATAAAATTTTTAATATTAGTGTCTTCAATGGGTCCAACCAATACGAGAAAAGTTCTGTAAAAGTTTTCTATTTTTTTAAAAGCATTAATTAGATCAATTATTCCTTTATCTTTATTAATTCTACCTAGGTATAAAAAAGTAAAATCATTTTTTGAAATTTTTAATTTTTTTCTTAATAAGTTTCTATTCGTTTTTTTAAATTTGAATTTTTTAATATTAACACCACCAACTGAACCATGTAACAATACGGTAGATTTGTTTTTTGAAATTATATTATTTGATATTAAAAATTTTTTTTGTGAATGACTATCAATAAGAACGTGATGAGAAAGATTGAATACTATTCGATCTAAAGTTTTATAAAAAAAACGAGAAAAACCTTTTTTCGTAACCCAAAGCTGTCCCGTAAACCAATGTATACGATATGATACTCTTGTAATGAAAGAGGATAATGCAGTTATAAAACCTGCTTTTGGGCTTATAGAAATGGTTAAATATGGTTTAGTCTTTATGAGAAAGTACAGTAAAATTATAAATGTATTTAAATCAATTATTAAATTAGGTCTTCTAGTAAATTTTATATTAGTCAATAATACATTCTTGGGAACTAATTTTTTTAGTGAAACCGCATCATTACAAAAAATTAAAAGATTAAAATGATTACTTAATTTTTTTATGTTTTTTAACATAAATGCATTAATTGTAGAAGCTGTAGTTGTAATTATTGCTATTGTTTGTTTTTTTTTCATCAATAGATTATTAAAATTTGTTTATTAAAGAATACCTAGAGCGAAAGTTTAATTCTTTTTTTATCTTATAATTATTATAAGTTATTTGTGAGGATATAGTTAAAAAGAAATTAAATACCATTTTTGGTAGTGGAATGTATCTAATAATCAATTTTAATATTCCTAATGAAATTGGAATAATTAATAATTTAACTTTATGCTTCATTGCATAAATTTTATGTAATTGTAATTGATTAATATCATCAGAAACATTGTAAATTTTATTTCTTGATTTTTTCAAATGTAAAATACATAAAAGAGCTGCTGAAGCAATATCTTTAGCATGAATGTAGTGATACTTGGTTTTTGCTGAACACTTAAACCAAACACATTTATTTAATAAAAAGTTAATTAATCTAAATGAATTAGGATTTTTTAATTCGCTAAAAACATTAGCTATTCTCAAAATTGTAAATGAAAAATGTTTTTTATTAATTTTTGAAATATTTTGGATACAAAGCTCAGCTTCTAATTTACTTTTTGAATATAGATTATCAGGATTAGTTTTGGAGTTTTCTGTAATAGTTTTTATTTTAGTTACATATTTTTTTTCAGCACCATAAACGCTTACACTACTCAATTGAATTAAGCGCACTAATATTTTATTATTCTTAATATAGTTAGTTAATTTTTTTATAAATATAAGGTTCATCTTTTCAAGATTTTTTTTATTGCTGTAATTTTTGCCAACACAATTAATAATAATATTTTCTTTTTTTAAAAAAAATAATTTTGATTGACTAAAATCAAGAAAGTCCCACTTTATATATTTTATTTTTTTATTTTGGAAAGGTTGGCTTATGATATTTCTACCTACACAAATCAAATTAAGCTTTGCGTTCTTTTTAAGATGATTAGCTAACTCTTTTAAAATATGGCTACCAATAAAACCACTATAACCTAATAAAATAATTTTCATTTAAACACTATTAAATTTTTATAATTTAACCTTTATTATTAACTTGTAATGTAATATCGATAATATTTTATTTCTTTTTTTATCTAAATTCAGAAAATATCAATTTTTAAAATTTTAATTTTTAGGCTTTTAATCTAGGATTTTTTCCACTTTGAAAGCTTCCGCATATTCTATAAATGCTTGACCCCCTCTCACTCTTGATAAATTAATAATTGCTTCTTTTGATCTCGGATGAGGGAATTTTTTAACTTGAGACCTGTATTTAAGAAATGCTTTTACTTTATTGTTAATATCAGATTTTTTTAAACATACAAAATAATTTGGATTAAAAGATTTTCCTTCTTCATTCCATTCAGTCTCTGAGAGTACCTCATATGATAAAATCTTTTTTAAATTACTTATCTTATTAGGTCTCATTGAAATTTTTGCTGCTTTAAAGATTATTTTATGATCATCATGAATATCATTTTTAGAGGGGATTAAAACAATCTCAGGGTTAATATCTAAAATATATTTATTTATAATATTTGAAATTTTATAAATTGGATAATTATTTAAGTTTATAGCTGGTAAATTTTCAAAAAATAATTTTTTTGTTCCAATTAAATTATTTGCTATTTTGGCCTCATTTCTTATTAACTCAATTTTTTTGGTAGAATAGATTTCAGGAGCACCATTATTGGCATTTGTCAGAATTAGAACATTTATATTATAATTTTGTTTGGAATATTTGGATATAAATCCTCCACATCCCAAAATTTCATCGTCGGCATGTGGTGATAATATTAATACGTTTTTCATAATGTAATAAACATAATTATAGGTTTATATAAGATTTAATTGATCTTATATTTATATATAAAATATGCTTTAGGCTAGTCAAATTGTTTCTAAAATTTAAATAATTACTTAATAATTGAAGACTTATTTTTAAAAAACCTGACTATGAGAATAATTGGTGTCTTTAATAAAATTTTAAAATAATTATAAATAGTATAATTATCAATCAATTGCATGTCTAATTGAATTTTATCATTTAATTTTCTATCTTTTCCAGTAAAATTAATTTGGGACATGCCTGTTATACCTGGTAAAATTTTTCTTCTTTTCATTTTGAGAGATTTTTTAATTTTTTTTTCTATAATCTCGGGCAAAGGTCTTGGGCCAACAATAGACATGTCTTTTTTTAATACATTAATCAATTGTGGTAATTCATCTAAGCTTGTTTTTCTTAGTATTTTGCCCAAATATGATAATCTTAACTTCTCATCTTTAAAAATAATATTACTCATTGTTCTATATTTAAAAATAATGAATTTTCTACCTTTATAACCTACTCTCAATTGTTTATAAATTATAGGTCTGCCTTCAATTACAAATATAAGCATTGAAATTATAATCATTATAGGAAAAAAAATTATCAATATTAAAGTTGAAATTAAAACATCAAAAACTCTTTTCATATAGCTTATTATTTACACAAATAAAATTTTTTTTAGTTTTTTCCGATTGTCAAAAAAATATCTGTATCTCCTAAAAAAATTTCTTTATTAGTTAGCATTCTTTTTTTATATTTTAGGTTAAATTGTTTAATAAATCCAATTTTAAAATATAGATAATCTAATAATTTAACCGTAGGTTTATTAATTTTTTTTTTTGACAAAAAAATTAATTTATTTTGATTACAAGATAAATAAGAAAGGTGTCTTGATTTTATTTTTTCAGAACCAAAATGATCTAAAATTACATAATTTAAACCTGATTTATCTTTGTTACATTTTAATATAAAAAAACTTGTAAATTTTTTAAATTTAAATTGATTTATTAAATAGTCATTTTTTTTATATAATAAGTATCTATTTTTAAAATAAATAAAATTTTTATAAAAAAAACTGTTATTATTTTTAATAAAACTTTTAAATTTAATTAATTCATCAATATGATAATTTTCTGTTTTTTTTAAAATAGCTGAAGTTGAAGTTAAAGAAGTTTTATATAAATAAAATTTTTTTTTAATAATTTTTTTATTATTTATACCAAAATTTGAAAGATTATTTTTATTAGGCCACATAGCTACTAATCGTACTTTTTTTAAAATTTTACTCTTAACTTTCTTTAATAAATCTGAGAAAACTCTATTACCTCTATACTTTTTTAAAACCATACTAGAATGTCTCGAAAAAATTTTTTCATATGTTTTATTGTTTAATTTCATTGAAATCATACCTACATTTGCAATTAATTTAGATGCTTCAAAAATACCATAACAAAAAGAAAATTTATTATTAAAATATCTCCATTTAAAAAAATTAAAGCTTATCTTCTTATTAAAACAAAGAAAAAATAACTTTTTAAATTCACGATAATCAGAAATTTGTAATTTTCTATAAATTAAATTTGAATTTTTTAATTTTGAATTCACAACTTATGCTTAGAATATTTTTTTATAATTTTATATAAATAATCATTAATTTGTTTTTTTGAGTAATCTTTGTTTATTGAATTAAAGGCATTAAACCTCATTTTACTAAAAGAATTCTTTTCTAAGTTTAGATAATAAAGTTTATTTGCAACATCCCTATATGATTTTACAAAATAACCGTTGAATTTATCTTTTATTAGATCATTATTACCCCTAATATTGTAACATATTACAGGTAAACCAGCTGAAAGAGACTGCATGACAGATACTGGAAGCCCTTCTCTCTTGCTTAAATGGAGTAAAATATCGAATTGATGAATTTTACTCTCTAAATTTATATCAAAACTATTAAAAGAAATATTATTAATCTTTTTTTTAATTTTAATCGAATTAAACTTGTAGCAATCACCATAACCATAACATTCAATTTTGATTTTTCGATTTTTTAGCATTTTAGCTACTTTTAATATTTCTAAATAGCCCTTTTCTTTTTTGTATGCTGCTATTACTAAAATTTTTTTTATTCCATTCTTGTTTATAGTTTTTTTTCCAAGATGTTTTTTTGGTAAATTCAAACCTACTCCATTTACTTTATAACAAGAATTTTTTTTATCTAGATTGAATTTAGCATAATTACAATCTTCATTATTGATTGTTATAAAAATATCAGTTTTAGAAGACAAAACTTTTTCAATAGTTTTAAAGAAAAAAGCTTTTATAGGATTAGTTATCGACGTGAATCTAAATCCGTGCACAAAATATATTATTTTTAACTTCCTTAAAAAAGTTAACAATCTAAATAAATGAGAAGCTAATGGTGTGTGTAAATAGAATATTGCTGTTGGGTTTTTTTTCACTAATATTTTAATTTGTATAAAAATTTTAATGTATTTAATTAAATTGAATAAATCAGCTGTTTTATTTGGAAAATTGATTTTATATGTTAGATCATTTTTAAAATTTAATTTTTCACTATCTGAGCAGGCTACTTCTACTTCAAAACCTTTTTTAATAAAGTAATCTGCTTGAGACCTTAAAAAAGTATTGAATGTGATAGATTTTGTACAGATAAAAATTATTTTCACTTAAAAAATCCAGTTTTTCATATATGTATTTGCCATATTCGGAATAGAAAAATTTTTTTGAATTTGTAATCGAGAATTTTTTTTTAATAATCTCCATTCTTTTCTTTTATATTTATAAAAATTTATAGTTCTATTTAAATTTTTATAAATTGATCGATGATCATTATTGCTCATAATGAATCCACAACTATTAATAATTTTTTTTGAACAACCAGCATTACTTGATAATACTGGAGTTGAGCAAAGCATAGATTCTGCTATTACATTTGGAAAAGACTCTGAGTGAGAAGTTAGTAATAAAAAGTCTATACCATTATAAAATTCTAATAAGTTTTTTTGTTCATTTAAAAAATATATTTTATTACTAATCTTTAGGTTATTCACTGAAGTAATTAGCTCTTTATTCTGGATGTTTATATCTCTACCAACCATGTACAAATACACATTTTTGTAATTTTTTGTAATTTTTGAAAATGCAAGTAACATAGAGGCAATATTTTTTTGTTTAGCATACCTACCAGCATATCCTATAATGATATCAGACCCTTGTATTTTGTTCCTTACTCTAAAATCTGAACGTAAATGTTTTAATGGAGAATAAGATCTATCGCTGTATCCATTGTAAACAAGTGAAGATTTGTATTTAGAGTAAAAATGCTTATTTTCGTGAAAATTTATGCTTTTTTCTGAACAATAAATAATTTTCTTAGGTATAACTTTTGAAAATAAACCACAAATTATTGACAAAAAAATTGTCATTTTTTTTGAGATTTTAGTATTCAGCTCAGCGTGTCGAATATTCCAAAATAATTCTTTATAGAATTTTTTTGGAATAAATAATGTAATAAAATTTGAGTGATACATCCAACTTTGGATAATATCTGGACTTTGTTTTTTAATAAATTTACGTAATTTTATTACACATTTTATAAAATCAAAAAATTTACTTAATTTATTTAAATTTAAAGAAAAAATTTTTATACCCAATTTTTTAAGTTCAGCCTCATAAAAACCATTATCAATTAAAGTAATAATTGTTATATCAATATTAATTTTATATTTTTTTTTATGAAATTTGCATAAGCGGTAAAGATTTCCCTCAGCACCTCCTTTTTTTAAACTATTTATTATATGTGTAATTTTCATAAAATTTAATCAAACTATAATTATTTCAATATTTCAAAAAAAAAATTAAGTATTAATTCTTTTTATATTATAAAATTTTATCAGTTTTTTTTAAAAAAAATAAATCTTTTAAGCCAAGGAGCAGCTAATAATATAAACATACCAGTAAATTTTGACCTATGTCTTATTCCTGTACCAAAATTTCCAACTCCAATTCCAAATACAATAACATAACATACTAATATTATTAAAATAACTTTCAAAACAGGGTCCCTCCAAATAACTTTTAAATTTTTTAAAATCAAAAAAGTTAAATAAATATATAAAAAGGCATCAAACATACCAATTAAATGCCTAATTTCTTTAACATCCCATGGAAATGGTGTAGAAATAAAATATATACTTCTTATAGGGCTTTTATAAAGTAACTCACTTGGAGATGTTGGTATAGTCCACTTTGGCCACGATGCAGTGCCTTTAGTATTTAAAGCTGTTTTTTTCAAAATATAATCTAGGTTAAATGTTTGTTTAGCATTACCTAAATATGGAACATAAATTTTACCTGCTAAATATAATCCTGAGCCAAATCCAATCAATAAAAGAAAAATTAAAATTTTTATGTTAATTCGATAATTTATTAATGATTTAATGAATCTTTTTAAATTTGATATGCCAACAATGATAGTGAAAGCCATAAGACCCGTGACCATGGCTCCATGAAAAAAAGTTGCCCCAATAAAACCTATAGTTGCTACAATAATTGACTTTAATTTATCAGTTCTAACCCAATCCACTACACCGTACATAGCCACTAAAATAAAAAAGCAAATATAAGCTTCTCTCATAATCAAAACTGAGTATAAAACCAATGAAGGAAATAAAGCCATTGTCCAACCTACTGTATTTGCTATACGATTATTCCATAGTTTTTTAGCTATTAGCCATCCCAAAAAAATAGACCCCATTCCAAAAAGTAAACTTAAGGACTGAGCCATCAATATACTTCGACCAAATAAAGAATAAGGAATAGAGATAAAAAAGGAAATGAAATATGGATCTGGTCCTCTGTAGTGATCAAATATAGAAAAAAAGCCTTCTCTCGCATAATCCCACGCACCACCTTCAAATGATTGTGCATCAGCGGTGCTATCGGGTAAAGGGGTTATGTAATAACCAATTAATAAAATGAAAATCCTTATGATTAAGGCTACATAGAAAATTTTGATGATACCAGAATAACGTGACGCAACAAACATACTCAATAGAGATACTAGGGCAAGTGAAGTAAAACCAAGTACATCAGACATTATAATTGAATAGATATAAACTTTTTTTTTAATATATTCAAAAATATTCCAATTCTATTAGTGCTAATATTGTCCATATACTAAATATCTATAAATAAAAATATCATAAATTTAATCTTAATTAACCTTACTGTTAGAAAACAAATATTTTAAATCAAAAATAATATGATTTTTTTTACATAAATTTGAAATAAATTTCATTCCCATAATTTTGAATTTTTTATGTCCCACTGCTATTAAAATTGAATCATAAGTTTTTTGGTTTAGTTTAGAGAGTGGATAAATATTATATGTTTTTTTTATTTCTTTACTATCTGCCCAAGGGTCATATAGATCAAGATTACATTTATATTTTTTTAATTTTAGTATAACACTTTGGATGCCGGAATTACGAATATCTGCACAGTTTTCCTTAAATGTTAACCCCATAATTAAAATTTTAGCTCCCTTAATTTTAATATTTTTTTGTTTCATTTTATTCATCAGCTCCAAGGCAACATAATCCCCCATACTATCATTAATCTTTCTGCCAGCTGAAATAACCTTTGGTTTATAATGAATACTTTCTGCTTTATGAGTAAGATAATAGGGGTCTACTCCAATACAATGACCTCCTACAAGACCTGGTTTAAAAGGTAAAAAATTCCATTTACTCTCTGCTGCATCTAATACAGCCTTTGTATCAATATTTAGTTTATTAAAGAGAATATAAAGTTCATTAATAAAGGCAATATTTATATCACGCTGAGTATTTTCAATTATTTTTGCAGCCTCCGCAACTTTAATACTAGAGGCTTTGTGTGTACCTACAGTTATGATTTCTTTATATAGATTATCTACTAAATCAGTAATTTCTGGTGTTGAGCCTGATGTAATTTTTTTAACTTTTGAGATGGTATGAACTTTATCCCCAGGGTTAATTCTTTCAGGACTATATCCACAAAAAAAATCTTTATTAAATTCTAATCCTGAAAATTTTTCTAATATTGGTACACATTCCTCTTCAGTGCAACCAGGATAAACTGTAGATTCATAAATAATTAAATCATTTTTTTTTATAATGCTGCCTACCATTTTACTGGCCTTAAGTAATGGATTTAAATCTGGTTTTTTAAATTTATCTATAGGTGTAGGAACCGATATGATATAGCAGTTTACAAATTTGAGATCTTTTTCTTTAGTAGTAAATTTTAATTTTTTTGATCTTTGTAATTCTTTTTTATTAAACTCTAGGTTTCGATCATATCCAATATTAAGTTCTTTAATTCTTTTTTTATTGATATCATAACCAATTACCTCTTTTCTTTTTGCAAACTCTAAAGCAAGTGGTAAGCCAACATAACCCAAGCCAATGATCGCTAATTTAATATCTTTATTTTTATTAATCATATTTTATAATAATCTTTATACCATTTAATGAAACTAGCCACTCCATCAATAACTGAAGTTGAAGGTTTAAAGTTAAATTTTTCTTTTAAACTATCTACGTTAGCGTAAGTATCTGGCACATCTCCTGGCTGCAAAGGTAAAAGATTTATTTTTGCTTTTTTTCCTAGTGCTTTTTCTAAGGCATCAATATAACTCATCAGCTGCACAGGTTTACTATTTCCTATATTATAAATACGCCAAGGTGCTTTGCTGCTAGCTGGATCAGGTAGATCGCTTTTCCAATCAACATTAATGGTTGCTGGAGTATCAAGTGTCTTTGTGACACCTTTTACAATGTCATCAATATAAGTAAAATCCCTCGTATGTTTGCCATGATTAAATACATCAATCGGTTTTTCATCTAAAATAGCTTTCGTAAATTTAAATAAAGCCATATCAGGTCTTCCCCAAGGTCCATAAACTGTGAAAAATCTCAGTCCTGTAGTTGGAAGTTTAAAAAGATAACTATACGTATGTGCCATTAACTCATTAGATTTTTTAGTAGCTGCATAAACAGATAAGGGATGATTGGCACTGTCATGTTCTGAAAATGGCATTTTAGTATTAGACCCATACACACTTGAAGTGCTCGCATAGACTAAATGTTCTACTTTATGATGTCGACAGTTTTCTAAGATATGAGCGAATCCAACGATATTGCTATTAATATAAGCAAGCGGATTTTCTATAGAATAGCGCACACCTGCTTGTGCAGCTAGATTAACAACTTTTTGAGGTTTATGAACTTTAAACACATCTTCCAAATTTTTTTGATCACTAAGATCTATTTTATAATGTTTATAATTTGAATATTTTGTTAATCTTTTAAGCCGTGCTTCTTTAATTTTAGGATCATAATAATCATTATGATTATCAACTCCAATTACTTTATCCCCTCTCTCTAATAATTTTAAAGATAACATTGATCCGATGAAACCTGATGATCCAGTTACTAATATTGTCATAATAAATTTATATCAAAAACAACTATATACATTAAATATATAATTATTTAAGAATAATATCGTACTTATGAATTCAGCTCTTACTAATTTAGTATAAATAGCAAATATGTTAAAGAACATAATATTTTATTTGTTATTAAGACAATATAAATATTTAAAGTAAAAAAAAGGAAAAAATTAAAATCATTGTATCAATTAATGACTACGACATATAATTTGATAAAATAGTCAATCACAATTTAATATTATGATTATAGTAAAGCATAAAATAAATACATTAAAAAATTTAAAAAAGATACCTAAAGTTTATGGTGTAGAAGTTGATGTGAGATTTAATAATAAAAGATTTATACTTTCACATGAAAATAATTATAAGAAAAAAAAAATATATTTAGATAATTTTATAAAAAATTTTAAACACAAATACTTAATATTAAATTTAAAAGAACAACATCTAGCAAAAAAAATGCTTAAATATATGTTGCAAAAAAAGATAGAAAATTTTTTTTTACTAGATTTATTTCCTCATGAAATAATAAAATTAAAATCAAAAGAAAAAATTTGCACAAGATTTTCATATTATGAAAACTTAAAAAATTTAGATAAAATTAAAAAATTCTCAAAATGGGTATGGGTAGATTTTTTAAATAAAAGAAAGATTACAAAAAGAGAATTTAAAAATTTAAAAAAATTAGGATACAATGTATGTGTTGTTTCCCCAGAAGTTGCTGGTTACAAAAGCTTAAAATTAATTAAAGATTTCATTTTATATTTAAAAAGAAATAGAATTTACCCAGAAATGGTATGTACAAAAAAAAATGGATTATGGAGTAGTTTTTGAATTTTTTAAATAAATTATATATTTAAAAGTATTGTAGGAATGTTTTATTTTAGATGTTAAGCCTTTGTTCCATGAAGACACTCCAAATTTTCTTTTTAAAAATGGGGCGTTAAATCTTAAAATCTTATAATTTTTCATTACAAATAAATTGTATACAAAAAAATCAAAACTAAAGTCATTAGGTCCAACTAAAATTTTTTTTAAAAATTTTCTATTAATGACAGTTGGTTGCCCAGCAACATCCCAGTGTTTTTTTTTAAAAACAATAGTCATTAAAATTGCCATTGAAATAGTAAAAATTAAGTCAAAAAAATTTCTTTTTGTTCGTAAACCTTTAATTAAAAATTTTTTGCTTGTATTATAATTTTTAATAATTGGAATAATTTTTTTCAAAATTGATAAATTTTGTTGTAAATCTCCATGCATCCATCCTACATAGATACTATTTGTTTTTTTTAAACCTGCTTTAATTCCATACCCGTATCCTTTATTTTTATTTATTCTTATATAATTGCAATTTGAAGGAAATTTAATATTTTTAAAAACAAGATGAGTTCCATCACTAGAACCATTGTCAACAAAAATAAAATTAAAATGTTTTTTTAGTTTTCCAGCTTGGAATATCAAATGCAATAAATTTAACTTTTCATTATAACAAGGTAATATAATTGTAATTTTCATTTTTTAAAAACCCAATATTTAAAAAAAATAAAATTAAAAATTGTTGAAAATGATATTGCAATTAAAAAGGACAAAACAACATCTAATTTATTATTAAAAATATATAAAAAAAAATTATTTACAGAAATATTTAAAATCATTGAGTTAAGTAATACAAATAAATACATAAAAAATTTAGTTATATTTTTTTCACTATCTTTAAATGTTAGAGATGCATTAATCATCCAAGATACAACAATACCACAAAAAAAAGCAAATCCTTTTGCTAGTGAAATATTAATTAAATTCTTAAAATAAATATAAATAACAAAATCTGTTATAACAGCAAGAGATCCTGCTAATAAAAAGTATGCATCATTTTTTTTTAAATTTAATTTTTTTATGAGCTTTTTTCCAATAATCATAAATTAGATACTCTTTTTCAGTTCCAAGACACAAAAAATTTTCAACACTAAGATAGTATACATTATATTTTTTTTTATTTAAATAATCAACAAACATATCAATTGAATGTTCTAATTTATTTTTTTTATTTTTCTTAAAATACTCATTAATTAATTTGGTGTATTTTAAATTTTTATTAAATAAAAAAAAACCAGTTATGACCTCACTGTTTAAATTTTTTTTTTTTGGTTTATGTAAAAACTTTGTAATTTGGTGATTATTATTTTTTTTAATCCAGCCAAATTGTGATGGATATTGATTTGCATATTCATAGCCATCAAAAGTAAAAACAATAACATCATAGCGAGATTTATTTTTAATCAATTTTAAAAGGTCTCTATATTTAAAATAAATCTTACAATCACAAGGGCTAACAAAAAAATCTTTTTTAAAATTAAGATTTTTTTCAAAAAATTTTTCTAAACTGCTTAATTGACTCTTAGTGTTTCCTACTAGTATCGACTCATAGTTATTATGATTTAATTTTTCATAATCTATTAAGTCCCCATTTATTAAAACTTTTTTATTTTTTGATATAATATTTGAATTTAAATATTCGTACATTAAAGCTTTATTTTGAAGTTGAATATAGGGTTTTTTTATATTCTGAATTTTTGAAAGCCTTTTTCCTTTGCCAGCCATCATTAAAATATTTTGAAATGATCTGAGATTAACTTTTTTATTTATACTTAAGTTTTCTTGCCAACTAAAATATTGTTTTATATCGCTAGGAGTCCCCCATTGAAAAAAATAATCAATTAAATAAATATATTTTTTTTTATTGAAGAGATAGTTAAATAGTAAGCTTACATAATACTCATTTTTAACTTTATCTTTATTTCTAATAATTTTATCACATGCATCAATTAATAATCTTCCAGATCTAAAATAAAAAGTACCACTCATAGCAGGTTCATTTTCTCTATTATTTGTGAAAGACTCTTTTTCTTTAACTTTTATAATTGAATTTTTTTTTGTTTTTACGTAAGCAAATTTTAATGGATTTATATAATGTGGGTGAAAACCTTTATAACATAATGCTGCAGCATCTATCTCATTTTTTTTTAACCATGATTTAAATTTGTCATATTTCCATATCCAAAAAAAATCACAGTAATTAATTATAACATTTTTTAAGTTTTTAATTTTTGTTGAAAATTTCTTTAAAGAGTAAACAGGACCTAATTTATGTGAGTCTATTAAATAAATTTTATATTGTTTACAAGTATCATGAATATCTTTTTTAATGTTATAATCTTTATTGTTATAAAAATCTCTTCTACAAATAAAAATAAAATTATCATTTTTCGTGTCAAAATTAGAAATTATATATTTCAAAATTGATTTTCCGTTTATTTTTATCGAAAATTTTGGAACTTTATAGCCCTCATTAAAAAATCTACTACTTGATCCTGAAAGTAAAATTATAACATTCATTTTTATTGATATGTTTAAATAGTAGTTATCTTAAATATTTTTTTATAGAATTATATTTTTGAATAACTTCAAATATTTTTTTTGACTTAATAATAGACCATCCATTTACTTGATTAAATTTTAACTTTTTTAAATTTTTAATGTTAATATTATCTAAACCACCATCAAATTGAATGTTATATTTTTTAAAATTATATTTTAACAGTAATTTTTTAAGTTTTTGAAAATTTTTATAACATTTTTGATTAAATTTTTTTCCACCTGCACCCTCTTTATATCCCATTACTAAAAAATTATTAAATAAATTTTTACTGATTAATAATTCAAATTTTTTATCAAACTTTTGATTAATTTCTATTACTATACCAGGTTTAAGTTTAAATTTTTTTAATTTATCTAAAAAATCGATTAAATTCTTAATATTTTTAAAAGCCTTAAGATGAAAAAAAAGCTTACTAGAGTTAAATTTATAGTTTGATATTTCATTTGATATTTTTAGTAAATTGCCTTTTTTACTTTCATGAAAACCCATTATATGAAAGTCAACAATAGTATCTTTTTTTTTTATTTTTTTAATAAATTTTATTTTGTTATATGGTAAAATGTTTCTACCTGTAAAATTTTTTTCACAAAAATCTACATGTATATTTTTTACTCCATTAAAAATTAATTCTTTAACTGCATTTTGGTAAAATTTTCCAAATCTAACTTCAATCAGTGAGATACCTAAATTCATGCTCATATACTTAGTATTTTTTTTAACTCTAGTAAAAACTTTCTTGATACATCTTCTAAATAATAAGTGGACTTTCTTAATTGATTTAAATCTTTAATTTTTAAATTTTCATAATTATTAAAATGAGAATATTTTTTAAATTGTTTTTTTAAACAACTTATAGATTTCTCTTTTTTATTAAAAGATAAATCTTTGAGTTTATATGCAAGATATTTTGTATTTTTATCAAATTTTTTAAATTCAAATAATTTTTTTGTTTCATTATCTAAATTTGAAAACAAGGTTTTTAGATAAGATCCTGCTATATTTATTTTCAAACAATGTTTGGAAGCTTTTTTAAACAAAAAATTTTTAGAATTTGTTGTACCATGTAAAACGGGTGAAATGAAGTTTTTCTGCTCATTGGCTTGATTCCATTCCTCACTAAGATTTATTTTTAAATCTTTGTATCTATCATTTCCATGATGAGTTGTGCCTAGATTTCCAACATAGAGTTTAACCTTATTCTTCAAGAATAAATTTAAAGTAATGTTTTTTTTATACAATTCATCTATTGTGGAATTATAAATTCTGTCAAACATTGCAACTTCACTCTTAATTGGGTAATGAGCAATTTTTTTTTTTGAAATATAATTAAGTTCTCCTGTACAAAATTCTAAATCACAATTAACAAAATTTAAACCTTGTGTTAGTAAATTAGAGTGGCGAAATATTTTTTTATATATTTTATTCAAATTTTCCAATTTAGTATTATTTATTTTGAATAAAGCTGAGGAGTCTAGTGTTAAATGCGTTACTGACTTTGTATCTAAAGACTTACTTAAAAATCTTTTTGAACGGCCTTTAGGTTTATCGCCATTAATATCTATATGATCTAAACCAATTCCATAAAATAAATTATTTAATCTTTTTTTATTTCCTAAATGCATTATCGTTTTAGAAATTGATTTTATAAAACTTTTAGGACCGTTTTTTGCATTAAGATATCCTATATATGTCTTATTATTTTTTTTTTCTTCATGACCAATTGCATTTAATGAAGATTGCAAAACAAAAGGTATTTTATTACTATTAGATGCGTCTAAGTATGAAAAAATATCTGCTGATTTCTCAGATAAATCATAAATATTATTTGCCAAAATTCCTACCTGCATATTTAAAATTTTGTTTATTGAATATAATCTTGAAAAATATGTAGGATAAAATGGTAAATAATTTTTAATTAATCTTTTTATTTTTAACTTAGAAGAAAATTTATAATTTAATAGTGCCGTATAAGTATTTCTGCGAATTTGATAATTTTTTGATAAAATAAGTTTCTCTAATTCAGAGAAATTTTTGCTATTTATTTTTTTTTTTATTTCACAATAATCTGTATTGATAAAAAAATTATTTGAAGAGTATAATATTTCTTTTTTTTCATAGTTTAATTTTTTTGTATAATTTAAATCACATAAATAATTTAAATTAATTATAGACTTATTCTTTTTTAAGAGTTTATTATCAACATAATTAGGGGTTAAAAAATAAAAGTCATCTAAAAATTTAATTTGCCAACCACTATTTTGAAAAAAATCATAAAGAAAAAATTTATCATAATTCGAATTTAAAAGTGATAAATAGCAAAATTTTCTAGAGCTATTTTTTAATTTAAATAAATGATTAAAAATACTTAAATTAGAATTTTTAATTACTTTATTCTGAATTTTAATACTACTTATTATTTTTAAAGAATTATTATGTGAAATTCCTAAATTAAAAATATTTTTTTCATCAATTAAAAAAATGCCATTTTCAAAAGATAAAATGAATTCTTTTGGATTATTTTTATTTTGTACTAAATAATATTTTTTATTATCTTCAAAAATTATATGAATAAAATCTTTCTCTGAATTATCTTTATTATAAATATAATAGTGTTTGTTTTTTATGTTTAGTCTATTTAGATATGACTCAATAATTCTATTATTTAAAGGTATTTTTTTAATTATTTTTTTTATCAATAAAAAGATTTTTTTTTTTGAATCTTTATAGCCAAATATATGTTCAAGCTTTTTTTTATTATTTATATTAGTCTTATTTTTTCTTATATTTAAAATTTTTAATGCACTATTATAATTTAATATTTTTGGTTTTTTGAAATTATTATTATCAATTAAACAGAATTTTGGATTATAAAATCTCAAAAAATTATTTTTTATAGATGGTAGATCAATATGATCAAAATATTTTATTACATCATTGGAATTCCTGTAACTTTGGGAACGATTTATTTTTCTCTTTAAAATATTATTTCTGTCAGAGAATAATATTATATTCTTATCAAGAATTGCTGAAATAAAATTTCTCGATGTATAATGTCCCTCAAAAATTATTACTTTTTTTGATAAATCAATAACTTTTTTTTTACAACATGTTCCATTATTTTCTCTAGAATATAAGTTATTAATCAATATTTTAGATTTTTTATCCTCAGATTTTTTGATGTCTAAAATTTTAGAAATTAATTTATTTATCTTCTGAAATCGCATATGATTTTCAGCTTCATAAGAAAAATTTACATCGTTTTTTTTTATTTCTATAACTTCTTTTTCTCTAAATTTTCTATTCAATAAAAGAAAATCAAGCTGAAAAATTTCTGATTCTATTTTTAGTTTTTTTTTTAAATGTTTTTTTAATAAATTTGCAAGCACTGTTTTTCCAGTCGCTGTTGCTCCATCTATTCCTATACAGTAAGGATAGCTAATTCCATTTTCTTTCAAATCATTTTCGATTTGCTTAAATACATTTATTTTCAATATAGATTTGTTTATTTTATTTTCCATGTTCTTAAAACTTTAACACTAAAAGGCTTATAAGTTTTATTTTTTTTATGCTATTAAATTTGAATAAATATATCAATAATCTATCAAACAATAGTAGTATAGAAAAAAATAATTTATATTTCTTTTTCTTTATGACTAACTTGAAATAAATACATTGAAAAAATTATCCAGATAAATTGAGAATGGAAAAGATCAATAATATTTGCTTCAATAAAGATCATTACAACTATTAAGAAATAGATGAAACTATTCATATGAATTCTTTTTAAATTAAAATTCATTAAATAATCATAAATAATGTATATAGGGAGTCCAAGAAATATTAGAAAGCCTATGACTCCATAATTTGCTAATGCCCCAAAATAATCTGAATGTGGATCAGTATACAAATCAAAATTTTTAAGTACAATTTCATGATTAAAGTAATTTTTGTTTTCGAATATGATATAATTATAGGTATTAGCTACTTCAATAGCGGTATATTTTGTTTTAAGAAACATTGAACCATATATATCAAATTCACTTAGGGGTATAATAAATTCAGTAAAATAATAATGTTTAAATAAATCAATATTTGATGAATTAATAGTGCCTTTTTCAATTATTATAAAATGAGTTATTAAATAATAAAATATACTCAAACCAATAATTCCAAATAACAATAAGAGTTTATTTAATTTTAAGTTTTTAAAATTAAATTTATTAATTATAATATAAATTCCTATAGTGCCGAAGAATACAATTAAAAATTTCGACTTTATTAAGTACATCATAACTAAATAAAAAATAAATAGTGAAGTAATGATTATTTTATCTTTATACCTAGTAATTAAAAACATATAACCAGGCGCCACAAGATGTGCTGCTTGATTATGATCTCTGAATAAGCTTTTAAAATTAATAGAGGATGTGCCTGCATAAGGGTAATAAGTTGTGTCCTTTATTGTCCAAAAACTATTGGATTGAAGTCCTAATTTGAATGATACAAATGAATATATTATATGAATTGAAATAATTAATGAAACCACAATAAATGAATTTTCTAAATGATAAATTAAATTTTTGTCGTTATTTAGATAGAATTTGAATAAAATATATATACAGAACATATACAGCCATATTAACAGTTCATATAAATTATAGTAATTTTGATAATTAGATAAGTATTTAATTAACTTTAATATTAATAATGCATAAATTATTATTTCAAAAATATTTTTTTTTTCGAATTTACAAATAGATTTTATGAAGTTTGATTTATAAATTAATAGAGTGATCAAAAATATTGAAATAAAAATTATTTCAACAATCGAAAATCTGGCGAAGCCTATTTCAAATTTTAAATAGTTTTCAAAAAAAAAAGAAATTATAAATATATAGGTGATAAAATAAACTAACCTTGTTTTTAATAAACTAGCATTTTCCAATTTTAACATTTAAAATATATATCATTAATTAAAAAGTTTTTGTATAAGGGTAAATCGGATCTATGATTATACAATCTTTTAAAAAAGGCCAATTATATGTTAACTATTTGGGTCCTTTTAGTGCTTTATTAGGAAACTTAATTGCTGCCCCAATTTTAATTTCTAACTTAGGTCTGAAAGAATGGTCATTATTTGCGTTAATCAACATTTTATTTCCTCTTATATACTTTGTCCTTTTTGGAAGTAGTGAGATTGTTAGAAAGTTAATGATTAATATATTCTTGGGTAATACAAAAACAAATGAGAGCATAAAGATATTCTATAAGTATGAACAAAAAATCTTAGTAAGATTTATTTTTGGAGTATTAGTTTTATTTACTACTTTAATTATATTTAATTCTAATAATTACTCTTTATTTGAAGGAATTGAGTATACATTTTTTTTTCTCGCCGTTGCCGTGTTAATTAATATATTTGTATTTTATTACGCTGAATTATTAAACGGGCTGAAAGAACATTATAAATTACATAGTTTGTCATTTATTATTACAGTTTGTAAATGGTCAACTATAATTTATTTATCCTTTTTAAGTAAAATAAATATAAATATTCTTATTTTAGCAGTAATTTTTTTTACTTGCTTGTTATTAGTTATTCAAAGAATGTTTATCTCAAATATTTTTAAAAAAAAAATTAATCAACTCACAAATAAAAATAGTAAGAATATATCAGAATTTAATGAAAATAATTTTGGATCAATTATTTTTTTATTTTTGTTAACTCAACAATTTTATAAAATTTTAACCTTTGGTGTACTTGATCCAATTTCTTTATCTTACTTTGGAATTGCTTTTATGATAAGCTCTGCTATTCCTCTCATAATTTCTCCAATTATTGTTTACTTAACACCTGAAATATATGAAATGGCTGAGGTAAATTTACCAAATCGTAAGAAATATTTTTTTCGATTAATTTCAGTTCAATTTATTATATTATTAATACTACTAACAATAGTTAATCTATATTTGAAAAAAATATTATCTATTTGGATAGGAAACTCTATTAATGTTTTAGAAGTTTCATCTTTTCTAATGCCTCTTTCAATAATTGCTTTTTCAATATCATTAATTAATACATTTAAAATATTATTTATCGCTGAAAACAAAATAATTTTAATGAAGAAACCCTTGATATCAGTTTTTAGTATTTTTTTAATTCTAACGATAGGAGTTTATATTGAATTTTTAACAATTAATAACTATCTCTATTGTTATTCGATTTTGATGTTTCTTTTAGTGATTTATTTTCACTATATTTTTTATAGAAAATTTACATAATAATTAAATGATATCTATTATTCTTCCAACTTATAATAATGAAAAAACTATATTTGACTCAATAAACTCTATACTAAATCAAAATTATTGTAATTTTGAATTGATTATAATAAATGATTTTTCAACCGATAAAACAAAACAGATTATTAAATCTTTCAATGATAATAGAATAATATACTTAGAAAATAAAAAAAATATTGGTAGTACTAAATCCATACTTAGAGGTATCGATAAAGCTAAAGGAGATTATATCGCAAGAATGGATGGAGATGATATCTCCTTACCTGAGAGACTTGAAATACAATTAAATTATTTAATACTCAATCCTAATATTGATTTGGTGGCATCAAATATTATTTTATTTACTAGTAATAAAGTAATAGGTAATTCAAAGTTAGAATTATTTAATTCTAATAATATTAATTTTTATATGAGAACTTTAGGCTTGCCTCATATGACTTGGATGACAAAAGCTGAATTTTTTAAAAATTTTAAATACAATACTTATTTTAAGGTTGCACAAGATCAAGATTTATTATTAAGAGCTAATAATTTCTGTAAATTTGCTCTTTTAAAGGACCCACTATTATTTGTTCGAATACCAGAAAAAAAAAATGTGAAATATAAACTAAAACAAATATACAATTTACTTTTAGCGCGTATTAGTTATTTAAATAATATGAAGTTATTTTATTATTATCCTCTGATTTTAATATCTTTTATTAGATCAGCTTTTTATTATATCTTTAGTTCAAAGAGCATTGATTATGAAATAAATACTAATTTAAATTCAAAGTATCAAGATATATTAGATAAAGTAACAAAAAATTAACAAAATAAACTATTATTTTTTATCTTAATCGATAAAAATTAAAATTTTATAATTAAATTTAAATTATGTTATTAATTCTTTAAAACTAATAATGCTCTATTCTTCCAAGTGTAATTATTAAAATCACTTAATGCTTGATTGGCAATTAATTCTCTATTTTTTAAATCTTGCAACTTTTTAATTGAATTTACCCATGTTTGAACATCATCAGACTTAACCAGTATTGAATTTTTTTCATTTAAGATTTCTCTTAAAACTGGCAAATCAGAAACTATAATTGGTTTTTTATGTGACATATATTCAAAAATTTTTAGTGGTGACATAAATTTACTTGTGTCTCCCTCAGAACTTCCAGATATTGAAACTTTTTTAGCATAAGGAGCTAAAAGTATGTCAAAAGAGTTTCTATATTTTGATGTTTCTTTTGGAGATACAAATCCATAAAAATAAACATTATTTAAATTTTTTTTATAATTAATTTATTTTTAAAGTATTTTGTTTATTTCCTTCTAAATAAGGCACGTGACCAAGGAAAATAAATATCTTTAATTTCAAAACCATTATTTAATAAATAATTTGTTATTGTAGTAAATGTTTGTTTACAACTTGGTCCTCTTTCATAACCGCCATCTACTGCAATATACTCAAATTTTTCTAACATTGTACCTGCTCCTTCTAAAATTTCTGGCTCGTATCCTTCTGCCTCAAGTTTAAGAAGTTTTATTTTTTTTAATTTTAATTCTTGTATAATTTTATCTAATCGAACAACTGAAATATCAATTATCTTATCAAATTTTCTTGGCTCTACTAATGAAGAGTCTCCATCTTCAGTAGCAACATAAAAAGGTAATATCTTATTTTGATTACCTAGGGCTTTATTAATTAAGATCGAATTATAGGTATTTAATTTTAGCATTTTAAAATCAGACGGATTTGGCTCAACAGCTATATAATTAGATGGTAATATTAAATTTTCAAGTCCTATGAATAAATCACCAATATTTGCTCCACAGTCTATAACAATATCATTTTCATTAAAAATAATATTTTCTAGACAATAACTTGAAAATAAAAATTTACCTCTTTGCTTAATCCCATTTCTATAAAATGTAAATCCTCTTATTTTGTTAGAAAATTTTCGCTTGATTAAACCTTCGTGAACTTCGAAAATATTATCTTTTTTATTATAAGAAAATATTTGTTTTTTATGTCGTAAACGAGCTATACAATTTTCTAAAAATATACTTATAGAATTAGTACCAAAAACAGAATTATGAAATTTATTTAAATAAGTTGAATCAAAGTTAATATTCATATTTTTTAATTAAGTTAAAATTATTTCATTAAATTTTTAAAACAAATTTTGCTCTATTCTTCCAAGTGTAATTATTAAAATCACTTAATGCTTGATTGGCAATTAATTCTCTATTTTTTAAATCTTGCAACTTTTTAATTGAATTTACCCATGTTTGAAC
>Ga0209223_10001131_pt1 | contig 29611 bp, 30 predicted proteins | sample COG_06_FD_184750 | JGI IMG/M metagenome (GOLD analysis project Ga0209223, IMG submission 184750) | Pelagic Microbial community sample from North Sea - COGITO 998_met_06 (SPAdes) (version 2) | ecosystem: Environmental > Aquatic > Marine > Neritic zone/Coastal water | place: Helgoland, sampling...
GGATTCTTAACCCTTCATCTCCAATTTCATAATATTTTTTAGATCTGTATGGAAAAGTTAATGGTTTGTATATTTGACCTCTTAAAAGTTTCAAATTATTTTTTTCAAGTAATTCACAACATCTAAAGATTAACTCTTTATTTTCAATTCCATTCGGACCAGAAATTATTGGCACTACATCACCACCAAAACTAATATCATTATTAATTTTGATAATTTTTTTTTTATTATTTGAGGAAGATAAGGGAAATTTATCTTTTAAATCACTTTCAGTTATATCTTTTCCAGGAAATTTATTGTCCATTATTTCATCACTTTAATTATTTCTTTTATTTTTACTTTTTTATTGACTATTCCAAATGCTTCAACTGCTTGCATAAAATTCATTTCTAAACCATTTATCGATTTCAATCCAATTTTTTCTGCCATTTTCATAATTAATGTTTTAGATGGTTTATATATAATATCAAAAACAATTGCATTAGAGTTTACTTTTAAAAAAGTTAATGTTTCAGATATATTGTCTATAATTGTATTTATGACGTTTTCTGTAGTTTTAAGTTTATCGAATTTAATCTCCAACTGTGAAATTGGAGAAAAATATTTTAGGTTTGATTTAATTGATGGAATTTCTAAGTCAAATCCTAGAGATGTTGTATTAATTATTAAGTCAAGTTTTTTTAATTTTGTAAGAATGCTATAATTTTTTATAATTTTAATATTTTTTTTGTTAACTCTTATTCTTTTATAGAATTTATTTAATTTATTTAAATCTCTGTTAAAAAGATGAATGTTTGCTTTTGGGTATTTATTTTTAGTACTTATAATACAAGCTTTACCAGCACCTCCGCATCCAATTATCAAAATATTATTAATTTTTTTATTTATTTTATTCAATGTAAATCGGCAACCGAGGCTATCTGTGTTATAGCCTTTTAGTTTGTTATTTTTTTTTACAATTAAATTAACAGAACCTATTTCAAGTGCTGATTGATCAATTTCATCTAAATACTTAATTACTCTCTCTTTATGGGGAACTGTTACCGCTGAAGCACAAAAATAATCATTTTCTTTTAAAGATTTAATTAATCTGCTTACATTTTGATCTTTTACGTCTAAGGGAAACATCTTCATGCTTATTTTAAGTTTAGAAAAAGCCTTGTTCCATAAAACTGGAGAACGTGCTCCTTTGGATGGGTCTGAGCCAATAATGGCTACAAACTTTTGATTTTTTTTTAAATCAATTTTGTTTTTTATAATATTAGTAAAATTCATTTATTTTCCTAATTTTGAATTTAGGTCTTTATCATTAAATTTGATCCATGTTTTTTTTTCTGAACTTTTGTACATCATTTGAAGTAATTTTAATGTGTTTAATGTGTCGATAGCATTTAGTGGTTTTTTAGAAACTTTTTTTAAATCGTAATTGATAATATTTTGAAATACTTTTCTGTGTGATAGTCCATAACCTGTTGGAACGTTTTCTGAAAATTTTTTTGGTAATTCTATTTTTTTTTTATTTACAGAATTGTAATTAACAATATCAATCTTATTACAACACAATCCATGAAGTTTTATCTGTTTTTCTTTTTGAAAGACTTCTATTGTTGCTTGAAAATCTATCGGCCTTAATGCAGTAGTTAAACTTACCTGACATACAATTTGGTTTTTAAATTTGATCATGCCAAGATGAGTATCTTCAGCTTGAAGTTTATTTGATTTATTTGAAACTACACTTACACACTCAACTGGTTCTCCAAAAAAATAACAAAGAAGATCTATATAATGTATTCCTTGCTGAGCAATAACACCTCCATCATAAAGCCATTTACCATGCCAATCATTATAATAAGACTGTTCTCTGCACCATAAAAGTTTTAAATTTACAAAAACTGTTTCTTTAATAAAGGTTTTGTTTATTCTTTTTTTTATATATTGAACAGAATTGTTCATTCTATTCTGATAAATTACATAAAATTTCAACTTTTTTTTGTGTGCAATTTTATTCAACTTAATTAGCTGATTAATTCTTAAAGTTGGCGGTTTTTCTACAATAACATTTTTATTAGCTTTAAAACATTTTAATATATCTTTTTCATGATTTCCGGACTCAGTGGCAATATAGATATAGTCTGAGTTAATGCTTAAAAATGCATCTATTGAATTACTTTTTTTTAATTTAAATAATTTTGAATATTTTTCATTTTTTTTTTTATTTTTATCATATACAGATACAACTTGACTATTTTTTAACTCATTTTGAAAAACTTCATAAACTCTTTTTTCAACAACTCTTCCAAGACCTAAAATTCCAAATTTAATATTTTTTTTCATATTAATATTTTTTAAACCAATCATAGAATTTTTCTAATCCTATTTTTAAATTATAATCAAATTTTAAATTAAATTTTTTCTTTTCAATCATTAAATTAGCTTCAGTTTTTTCTACATCACCCATTTGTTTATTTACAAATTTTTTTTTAAATTTTATATTTGTGACTTTTTCTAAAATTTTTAAAAAATCCATCAGCTTAATAGTTTTTTCATTTCCTAAATTAAAAACTGAACACTCTCCCTTTTTTTTTGTCTTTTTATAAAAACTCAAAATCTTAAACATATTAGAAACTAAATCATCAATATAAGTAAAGCTTCTTTGATGTTTTCCAAAATTGTAGATCTCTATATTTTTTTTTTTCTTGTTTAAAATTAGAAATTTAAAGTAAGACATATCGGGTCTTCCCCATGGACCATAAACTGTAAAAAATCTCAAACCTATTAAATTCATGCTGTAAAGTTTTGAATAAACATTTGAAATTAATTCCATGCTAATTTTAGATGCTGAGTAAACTGAAATTGGTTTATTAACACTAAAATTTGATAATTTATTTTCTCCCTTTTCCCCATAAACTGAAGAACTGCTTGCATAAAGTATAGTCTTTAACTTTTTAGAAAATTTAAAAAATTCTAACAATTTTATATAAGCTAATATGTTATTTAAGATATAAGATTCTGGATTCTTAATAGAATATCTGACTCCAGCTTGACCCGCTAAGTGTATTACTACCTCAATATCTTTTAAATATTTTTTTAGTTTTTTATAAAAATTTTTACTGTTTAAATCTTCTTTAAAAAATAAAAAATTTTTTTCTTTTTTTAGTATTTTAAGCCTATCTTTTTTAATTTTAGGTTCATAATAATTATTTAGATTATCAACACCAATTACATAATTTCCTTTTTCCAACTCACGTTTTGCAGCATAAAAGCCTATAAAACCAGCAACACCTGTTATTAACGTTTTTTTCATTTTATCTTTTTAATTGAACCTAGAGAAGTATATGGAAATATTATTTTATTTATAGGCTTGTTAATTTTCTTTATTTTTTTATTTCTTAATATTGAAATCATATCATCAAACAAAGGGTATCCTGCCTCTACTGAAACAACGCTACTACCACTCATTCTTGGGTTTATTTCTATAATTTTATACTCACCTTTTTCATCAATCATTAAATCGCAATCATACAACCACGATAAATTAAATTTTTTAATTAAATTTTTTCCAATATTTTCCAATTTATTAATTCTTTTAACTATATGACCAGCATTAGGTTCTGCCGAATTAAGTCTTTTTCTAGAGACTACTCTTATACTTTTTCCTCTATAAGCGAGCATATCTAAATCAAAAGTTGGTTCTCTTAGTCTTTCAGAAATAACAAGAGGGAAGAAAATTTTCTTATACATTAAAAAATGTTTATTACTTATTTTATTTATTGGCACATGAGTTTCTCTTCCATAATTCTTAAAAAAAACTTTTTTAATATCTGAACGTACTACAAGAACATTTCTACCTCCACGTGACAAAGAAGGTTTTATGACGAAGTCTTTTTTATTAAAGTCTTTTATCTTTTTTTTTATCTCATTAAAGTTTTTGATAATATCAAATTCTGGAAATGGTAAGTTTTTTTCTTTTAGTGATTTGTAAGTTCTAATTTTATCAGAAAATATATATAACGTTTTGTAATCTATTGTTGCTATAGTGCACTTAGTTTTTTTAAAATCATTTATATTTTTAGATAAATTAAGAGCTTCTTCATCAGAGCCTGGAATTAAAAGATCAATTTTATATTTTTTTATTATTCTTTTAATATTACTAATATATTTTACAGATTTTCCACTGGGAGTTACAACAAAATTATCTAAAAAGTATTTTGCATTACAATTACTACTTTGATTTGTACCAGTAATTTTTAAATCTTTAAATTTTCCATTTTTGATCTTATTAATCAAATAAGGAGCTAAAGTTCCTCCAACAGATGTTATTAGTATATTATACATATTATTGTTTATTTATAAGATTATTGTTTATTTATAAGACTATCAAATAATATTGAGTAAGTTAAATTTTTTTTATTATTATGAACTTTTGTAATATTGCTAAATATTTTTTCAAAAGTTCCAAATTTATTAGTTTTAAATTTTTTCTTTAAATTAATTATTTTATTTTTGTGTAACTTGTTTGATAACTTAGTTGAAACATAAAGAATTCTGAATACACAAACTTTAATATTAAATATATTTAATTCTTTTTTAATTATTTTAGAGAATGTTTCTAATCCTGACTTTGATGAAGAGTATGATGAGCTTCCAATTTCCTCTAGAATTGTAGCTACTGACGAAAGAAATATTAATGTGCCACTTTTGTTTTGTATCATAGATCTTGAAAAATACTTTGTTATTAACATTGGAGCTATTAAATTTATTTTAATTGTATAATTTATTGAGTTGTCTGAATCTAGTGAATTTAAATTACGATTAAAAATTGAAGAATTTGATATAAATATATCAATTTTTTTGCTTGTTTGTTTTTCAATTTTTTTTACCCATATCTTAATTTTAGACTCTTTAGATAAATCAATTTTACTATGAAAATAATTTTTATTAGAAATATTGGATTTACCTCTAGAACATCCCCACACTTTGTTGTTATTGCTTAAAAATTTTTTAGCTAGTTCATAACCTACACCCCTGCTGGTTCCTGTAATAACAATATTAGAATTTTTAATCAAAGATAAAAACCCCTCCACAAAGAGAATAGCCTACACCAAAGCCCATAATTAAAACTGGTTGTTTTTTTGGTAAAATTTTTTTTTCTTCTAATTGGATTAATGCTATTGGAATTGAAGAAGAAACTGTATTTCCAAACTCTTCAATATCATTAAAAAACAAATCATTTTTAATTTTTAGTTTATCCTTTATTGTTGTTAAGACAATAGAGCTAGCTTGATGAAAAATGAAATACTTAATTTCTTCTATTTTTAAATTTGCTTTTTCTAAAATTTTATTTGTTGCAAATGGTACTTTTTCTGCTGTAAAAGTAAAAACGTTTGTGCCATTCATATATAAGTTTCTATCCCCTTTCTCATCTTCTTTTAAACAAAGATTTTTTTCTCCAGAACCATCTGTATAAAAAAAAGTTGAAAGTATTGAAGGGAGATTCTTTTTATTTATATAAAAGGCTGAAGCTGCATCACTGAAAATTGGAGCAGTTGATCTGTCATTTTTTTTAATATACTTTGTGTAGGTTTCTGAACAAACAATTAAGCAATTTTTAAACTCATTATTTTTGATTAAATTAATTGCTGTGATAAATGCATAGGGGAATCCAGAACAGCCTTGAGTAACATCTAAAACATAACATTCTTTTTTCAATTTTAGTTTTTCATGAAGTATGCTACCACTAGAAGGAATAGAAGAAACATGTGATTGTGAGACAAATATCAAACTATCTATTTCCTCTTCAATATTTATTAATACTTTTTTAGAAGCATCTAAAGCGAGAGTAAGCGTATTCTCTTTAACTCCTGCTCGATAAATAGTTTTAATACCAGTTTTTTTATAAATATCCTTAAATGTAATTTTTCCTGATAACTCAAGTTCTTTGCTTAAATCTACTTTGATTGAGCCAAATGAATATGCACCTTTAATCATAGTGAAATATTTTTATATAAGTTAATTTAAGTTAAGACTATCCTTTAAAATAATTTTATTACCACCTTTTTCACTTTGTTTAATTTTATAGATCTTATTACAAAATTGTAAAGTATTTAGATCATGAGAAATAATTATTAGAGTTCTTCTTTTTCTAAGTTCGCCAAAAAACTTTATTAAATTATTTGCTGTATCACTATCAAGAGCACTAGTTGGTTCATCTAATATTATAAGTTCTGGATTTTTATAAAGTGCTCTTGCTATTCCAATTCTTTGTTTTTCACCAACTGATAAATTTCCTCCCCCTTCATCAATTATATAATTGAATTTTTCTTTTTCATTTACAAATTTTTCTAACTGTGAGCTTTCTAGAGATTGAACAACTTTTTTAGTATCAATTAAATCTTTGTTAAATTCAAAAGATACGTTGTTTTCAATACTTCCATTAAATAGAAATGTTGACTGAGGAACATATGCTATCTTTTTTTGCCAGCCCTGGATTTCTTCGGAAGTGCTAATTTCTTTACCATCAACTATCAACTTTCCTTTGTTAGGCTTGTATAAACCTATTATTATATCAACAAGTGTTGTTTTGCCGGATCCGCTCTCACCATAAATACCTATAAAATCAAATTTATTGATTGTTATATTTTCTTTATCATAAATAACATCTTTTTGATTGTGAGAAAAACTAAGATCTTCAATTTTAATTTCTTTTTCAAACATGATGTTTTTGTAAATTGTTTTATCAATTGTTATTTCTGTCTTATCATATTCTTTTATCATCATATTAATTGAAGTTTTGTGAAAAGAAATATTATTAAAACTCATCATAAGTTTATTAACACTTGGTAGTAATCTAAAAGCTCCTGCAATAAATACCCCAAAAAAGGGTATTATGCTTTCCAAATCTAAATTAGAATTATTTATTATAATTAATGATGAAAAAATAATTGTAATTGCAATCATCTCAAGAACAATTTTTGGATAATTTATAAATGCACTATGCTTTGTAGCTACTGAAGAAAATCTATTTATATAATTTGCAAACATTTTATTGAATGTTTTTTCAACATTAAAAATTTTAATAGTTTTAATTCCACTAAATATTTCATTCAATGTTTTTAGAGCTTGGGTGCCAGACTCACGTCTTTGAGAGCCCCATTTATTAAAAGTTTGAGAAAATAATTTATGGTATGCTAACATTATTATAGAAAAAATAAAAAGTGTTAACATGGTTATTTTAAACTCAATAGAAAAAAGAAGAAAAACTATTGAAACCAATACAAAACTTTCAAAAATAATTATCAGCAAACTACTAAATGTTGCAGTAAAATTTTTTGTTTCAGTATAAACATTATGAACTAGTCGAGAAGCTTCATTTTTTTTAAAAAAAACAAAACTATTTGAAAGGTATTTTTTTAGTAAGTATTTGCTTGAAATAGAGTATATGTTCCATGTAAATTTAGAAATCCACCAATAATAAAAAACTAAATAAATATTCTTAATAATAAACAAAAAGACAAATATATAAAAAACATTTGTTATTGGTAACTCAAAATATTTAGTTTCCTTAATTATTAAACTAAAATTTTCATTTCCATTCATCAAACTTTGAATTAAAGGCAAGATTATTCCAATACTAAAAATTTCTAAAATTGTGGCTATAGTAGTAAAAAAAAAGAACAAATATAAACCAGATCTTGAATTCTTGCTTATTTGTTTTGCAATTTTTATAATTTTAATCATTATTAAAAATAAATTTTTAACAATTTTTCTAAAATTTTTTTTGGAATAAATTTAAAAATTAAATCTAAAAAAAATCTTATTAACAACTTAAATTTTGATTGAGGTTTAGAAGGAATATTTATTTTTTTTATTTTAGACAAAGTAGATAGCATATCTTGGGACTCATTTTCTACCCTTTGAGTAATTAATTCATGAAGATTATATTGTTTCCAACTTTGATTGGATGATAAAACTTGCCAAAAATTATCATATGGATACTCACTTATTCTAATAATATCTCCTGAGGTATTTTTTTCGTATTTATTTACATTATAAAATATACCACCAGGTTTAATGGTCATATGAATAAAATTAAAGTAAGATTTAATTTCATTAAATTTAATTTCCATAAATGAACGAGTATTTATTACTAAATCAAAATATTTTTTAAATTTTATCTTTTCTAAACACCAAGGTGGCAAAATAACAAAATCAAATTTTTCTAAATAATCAATACTCAATGGATCTTCTAATTTTTTAAAATCTTCATAAAGAAAAAATTTTTTATCCTTGTAAATTGAAGACAAATAATATGACTGAAGAAGTGATGCTTCAGGCAAGTCAATTAAATACAAAGTAGTATTTGGGTAAAGTTTTTTTATTTTATTGGCCAGTGAACCATAACCTCCACCTATTTCCAAGATACTTTTTGGAGATATATTTAAAAATTTTTTAATTTTGCCTGTAAATTGAATAATAAAAAGATCGTTAAAATTATACTTTTCACCATTTATTGTATAAAAATTGTCTGGGTTTCCAACTTCGTTTTCCTTAAATTCATTTATAAATTTTTTTCCAAACAAATCTGTTAGATCTATTAAATTTTCAACTAAATGAAAAAAATTACCTTGATCATCAAGACCATTACTCAAAATGTTTTTTTTTCTAAAATTTTCTAGATTTATTTTTTTAATTTTCTTTAAAAAATCTCTATTTATGATTTTCCAGTGGTTACTTTTTGTTTCTAAATTATAATCTTTATAAGCAAGATCAAATGAGTTATATATTTTGTCTTCAATCATTATTTAATAATTTTTTTGAAATCAAAGCTTTTTCTAATTCTTTATACGTGTTCATTTCTGCTATATTGTCAATAGAGGTAATTTTATCAGGATAGATTTTATCTAATTCCATTAAAATGGTTAGATGGGCTAAAGAATCCCACTCATAATTTTTTAAATCTTTCACTTCGTCATCGTTGATAATTTTAATAATTAATTTTTTTAGTTCTTTTCTATTCATCTATTTTGGTTCCTCACATGTTGCTATAGAAGTATTGCAAATAATCTTTTCAAATTTTTCTTCAAAGTTAATTAGATTATTAGTTTTTAATTTATATAAGCTATCTCTAAATTTATCCATTTCTTTAGGCAAAAACCAACTCTTGGATTGTGTTATTTTAACTTTTAGAAATAAATTTTTTGCATAATCAATAATTTTATTAGTATCAGATAGACTTATTAAAGGTATTTGTAAGCAGCCACCTTTGTTTAGAAATTTTGGACTATCTTTTAAAATTGATAAAGCTAAGTCTGTGCCATCTTCACCGCTTTGACACGGTACATTTTTTCCAAACCAAGGTGAAATTTTTGCGACCGAGGTTGAAATCGCCGAAACATCATTAATTATATAATCAAATTTTTTTCCATTCCAAGGTTCAAATAAATTACCTTTTCTTATTTCTGCACTCAAGTTATTTTTCATAAAATTATTTTTTGCATTCTCGATAGCGTTTGGCTGAATATCCGAACAAAACATTTTAATATCAGAAAAAGTTTTCATTATTGCAATACCAATAATACCACTGCCACAACCAAGATCTAAGATACTATTGTTATCTTTCAATTTTTCTAATGCAGACTCAATGCTTAATTTAGTAGTCAAATTTGGTTGAAATATATCTTCACTTACATCTATATTATCCAAAACTTTTTCAAAACTATATTTTTGTTTAACCATTTTTAATCACCTTGGCTGGATTTCCAAAAATTAATTGTTTTTTTTTCACATTATTTAAAACTACTGAACCCATGACAACTGTTGAATAATCTGCTACAGAAATATTTTCAGCGATCAAAACATTTGCTCCAATAAACACTTCTTTACCTATTGATGCACCATTTAAAACTGATGTTCTTGATCCTAAAGTTGAAAATGAGTTAATAGAAACATTATGTGCCAAAATATTTAAATGAGTTAAAACACAAAAGTTTTTAATTTTTGTACCTGAACAAATTATACTATAGGGATAAATAATATTTCCATACCCAAAGGTAACATTGTTTTCTATTTTAACAGATGGATCAATTATATTTGGAAACTTTTCTAAATCTATTGATGTTTTTTCTAATATTTTTTTTCTATTATTTTTATTTCTATAAGAGCCAATACCAAACACAAAAAAACAATTTTCAAATTTTTTAGCGTTTTCTAATCCAATATGAATCGGAATACCTTTATATGATTTTTTAAAATATTTTTTATCATCATCTATTATTGCTTTTACTTTATAATCTTTATTTTTTGATAAACTCTCCAAAATTGGAATTATTTCGTCTGTAGTATTACCTGCACCTAAAATTACAATATTTTTCATTTTTATATTATTTAAAAACTAATTTTTTTTGATTTGAAACAAAGTTTGACCATTCAGCAAACCAATTATTTTTAATGTTAAAAAAATCTTCTAAATATAATTTTCTTATCTTTTGAACTTGTACACTATTCCACCAACTATAAATTTCATCCCAATTTTTTACAATATATTTTTCAGCCTCTTCAAAATTTTCAAAGGCCATTTTGTTTTTTTTTAATATATTGAACATTTTAAGACTTTTCTTTTTAAAAAACCAAAGTTGTTTATCACATACTAAAATTGTAGGCACGTTATAATACATAGATGAAGAATAAGCTGTTTGAGGGTAGTTAATTATCATTAGTTTTGAAGATTTTGCAAAATCAAAAAAATTTTCTTTCCAATTATCATTAAACTTTTCTTTTCCAAATTTTCTTTCAAATCTTTTTTTAATATTCAGTGTGTATGGTCGTTTAGCCCTAAGCAATACATTGTTTTTTATCTTAGAGGGTAAGCTGTCAATAAAACTAAATAACTCTGAAATTTCACTAATGCCTTCTTCTGCTTTTGCTGATGACATTATTTTATGAGAATATTTCGCGCCTTCAAGAAATGTAATGTTAAGTTTCTTGTTATTTTCTGTATTAATTTCACCTTTATCAATTACATTTAATGTTGGGCTTAATCTTGCTGATTTTTTTCTGTATAAACTATCTACATCATAGTGAATATGATTAACGATTTTACCATTATAATTCTTCAAATTCATAAATTCTCCAACTAGACCTCCTCCATGCTCACAAGTAAAATATGTAGATTTTTTTTTTACCAATTCAGCAGCACAAATTTTAAACTGATCATTGTAATTCCAGCTTCTCATAGAAATTATAAATTTTTTTTTGTTAGCCAAGTATGACATCTTCTTCTTAATTACTAAAAAATTTTCAAAATAAGATGCTGGTAAATCATTAATTAAATTATCATATAAAAAATTAAAAAACTTATCTTTAGAATTTTTTTTATTGAAATTTTTAAATTTTATTTTTCTTTTGTTTAGATCTATATCTTCTTTTGAACCTATATCTTCAAATAAATTTTTGTATAAAGATGGAATAATTAAGTTTTTTATAGAAATTTTAAAAAATTCTTTTTTTGGAAAACTAAATGATTCAAAAATAATCTTATTAAATCTAAATGCAAATTTAGCAATTATTAGCTCATATAAAGAAATCAAATAATAAAAAATATTTTTTTTTTCTATGCTTAATTTAACTTCTGACTCTTTATTAAAAGGTCTATAATTTTTTTTTATAAGATTAATTTTTTTTAGGTTTAGATATTTAATAATTCTTAAAAAAACAATATGATTCCATGTGTCCTTAAAAGTATTCTTTATAAAATCTAAGTGATTTTTTGACGTAAGGTTTTTTTCATTAATCTTTAGCTCATAAGAATTAAATATTGTTTCTTTATTTGATTTAAGTAATTTTTGTATACTTTCCCATCTATCATACATTGTTGAAACATAATGATGAGTCCATGAATAAATTAGTAAATTCCAATATTTAGAGTCTTCATTTAAATTATGAATTTTATTTAAGTTTTTCGATAGTAAGTTACAAAGCTTGCCAGTTATTTTGTCAATATATACACTGTCTTTTTTAAATTTTTTTTTATCAGACCAATGATAATTGATGGTCTTGTATTTTTTTTTATCATCTACTTCTTCAGCAAAACACCAGGATCCTAAAAAAATATTTTTATTTAGTGGGCCATAACTTTCCTTAATTGGTGTGGTTACTAAAAAATTTTTCATTTATTTAGTAAAAAAACTCTTACTCAAAATATCATCGGGATTAATGTCTACTTTTGAAATTTTACCAATAATTTGCTTATAATCTTTTGGTTGGATTTTTTTAATTTTTTTTACTGATCTCTTGAAGGCTATGTCCCTCAAGGAAATTTTTAAACCTTTAGATATTTTATTTTTTGCAACAATGTACCGATGGGTTTTGTATCTTTTTTTTTTCTCTGTTAAACTTGGAATTAATTTTTCGGAACCTAAAATTTCTAAAATTCTTTTTATTTTTTTTGACATAATTGAAAAGTCTTTTGGCATCATCGAGATTTTATGATCTGCGTTTAAAAGCTTATTATTTAAAGTGAAATGCTTTTCTACTATAGTGGCTCCTAAGCTAACTGCTCCACATATTGTCAAATCATCTATTGTATGATCAGAGTATCCAATTGGTATCTTTAATTTATTTCTTAATGTTGCAATTGCGTTTAAGTTTATTGTTTTATCTGGCGCAGGGTATAATGAAGTACACTTCAAAACTGCTACTCCTTTATTGCTAAATTTTCTTGCCGCTTTTACACCTTCTCTAACTTCTTTTTCATATGCCATGCCTGTAGAAATAATCATTGGTATTTTATACTTTGAAACTTGCTCTATAAGAGGAATGTTGGTTAATAATCCTGAAGAAATTTTAATTAACTTAACACCAATTTTTTTTAACCTTTCTAAACTTTTAAAATCACCTGGTGTTGAAAAGAAAACTAGTCCTAATTTTTCCGTTATTTTCTTTAATTTATATAATTCTTCATCACTTAACTCTTTATTTAAAAACTCCTTATAAGATGGTGTATTTTTTAAATAACTTTCATTTGGATCAATAGTTTGAAGTTTAATTGCATCCGCTCCAGATTTTGCAGCAGCTATAATCATTTTTTTACAAAGATCAAACTTACCATTATGATTTATTCCAATCTCTGCAATTAAAAAAACACTAGCCGGCCTGCCAATTATAAAATTGTCAACTTTAAATGTATTAATTTTCATTTATTTTAAATTTTAATTGTTCTTACTACTATAAAGTCTTAATTATTTTATCAATTTTTATTAAAACCTAATTAATGCTAACTTGTATTTCTTAATAAGTGTAACGTCATTACAATAATTTTTTATTTCATTTAATTCTATACAATTACAATAAGCAATTACTGACTTATTTTTTTTAAGGTTATCAATATTGTTTTCTAAAAATTTTTTCATAACTATTTGATTAAATGGATTAAACATAAAGATGAAAAAAGATTCATTTTCATTTAAAAAAAAATTATCTGCATTTTGATAAAAAATACTTATCTCACTCGATTTATTGATAGAACTTTTTAAATTTTTTTTACTATTTTCTACATATTTATTTTCAAAATCAAATCCACTATAACTTTTAAAATTAAACTTTTTATAAGCATAAATCAATGGAATGCCATTCCCACAGCCTATGTCTAAAAAATGATATTTGTTCTCATCATACTTTTTTTTGATGAAAAGTTTATATAAACGTCTTAAATTAAGCAACCATACAGTGCCCAGACCTTTAGAATTTTTCAAATTTAGTTTTCTTAATGTCTCTTTATCTCCAGCATCCTCCAAATCAATAGAAATATTATTTAAAAACTTAAAAATTGAATTATAAAAAAAGTTTATTGAGCGAGTTATACCGTTATTATTATACATAAAAAATTTTTCCAATTCTAAAAAGATAATTATATACTTGCATGTTCAAAAGATTTTGGAATTTTAAAATATTCCAATCGGTTTTTTAAAAATTTCTGAATTCTTTTTTCATCAATTTTAATTTTTGAAATATACTTAGTTTTTATCTCATAATTATTTGAAGAACTTCCTATTACAAATTTACAAATATTTTTTTTTATATCTGGATATTTATTGATTTCATTCTCGACTTCTTTTAAGTTAACACTTAATCCATTTATCTTCTTTACATTGTCTGCTCTTCCAAGAAGGATAAATTGATTTTTAGTAAAAAATTTTGCTAAATCGCCTGTTCTAAATCCATAATAAGTAAATTTATCTTTTAGTAGATTATTTGCGTAGCCGTCTGCAATAGTCTTTCCTCCAATTATTATTTCACCGATTTCATTTTTCTTACAAATCCTATTTTGTTTATTTAAAATTTTAATCTTAACACCCGGCGAAGCTTTATAAAATTTAGGTATTTTTTTACCATATTTGATAACTTTAAAAGCAGATCGCGATGCCTCTGTTAACCCATAATGATAGTAGATTATAGTTTTTTTAAATGTTTTTCTTAACCAACTAAGAGTTCTAGAATTTATTTTTTCACTTCCTAATTCAATAAATTTTAAGTAGCTGGAAATCTTTTTAAAATCTAAAAAGTTCATTTTTTTTAGGATTTCTATTCCAGATGGAACCATGAAAAAACCGTTAATCTTGTGTTTTTCTAATAAGCTAAATAGGTTTCCAAAATTATGAGGATTTTCATTTAAAATTAATGTGTGCCCATTAAGTGCAAAACATTTTAGTCTGCCAAGGCCATCTGAGTGATTAAATGGTACTGTAATTAATTCTTTAGTTTTATTTTGTAGTTTAACTATATTGTTAATCATTTTTGCTATTGTTATAGATTTTTCTAAAGACAACTGTACTCCTTTAGGATTACCAGTTGTTCCAGATGTATAAATTATCTCATGTCTTTCTTTTGTATTTTTAATCTTTTTTTCAATTTGTTTTTTTACAAACCCAAAATTTTTAAGATGTTTCGTTTTATTAAATTTAGTCTTTTTATCACTAATTATGTATTTAATTTTATTCTCATTAATTATAAATTTAATTTTGCTAGTAGGCATAAAACTACTAGTTAATACTGGTGTGTGACCTGAAAATCTAATTGAAAAATAATATATAACCCAATCTATTGAATTTTTTAAATTTAAAATAATTTGTTGTTTTTTTTTTATTCTTCCTAAATAATCAGAATAAGAATAAATTGAGTTTACTAATTCATTAAAGGTTATTCTTTTTGCTCCACAAATAATTGCAATCTTATTTGGATTTTTTTTTGCATTCTTTATTAAAGTATCTTCAATCATTTTTTTTTGAAAGGGCAATTATGTCCTGAATGTTTTTAATTTTTGCTATTTGATTTACAGTAATATTAATTTTCATATCTTTTGCCATATCAGAGATTATTGAAATCAGGTTTAAAGAATCTAATTCATCACCAAATTTCAATTTTTTTATTTTTTTTAAGTCAGATAAGCTTTTAATCTTAAGGTGTCTTTTTAAAATCTTTTCTAGTTTTTTATCAATTTTATTTGTCATATCCTTTATTTATCATTTGTCATAACAACATAAACTTTTCTTTTGCCAGCATATTTTCTCCTGCCATGAGAAATTAAATGATTATTTAATACCAAAATATCATTTTCTTTCCAATTTATATTTGTTGTATTATTATCTAACACTTTTCTAATATTTTTAAGATAACTTAGGGGAATATCTTTTCCATCTCCAAATTTCGTATCTCTAGGAAAATAATCCTTTCCAAGTACTTTATTAAAAAGGAGTTTGGTTTTTTTGTCATAATTACTTCTGTGAAATAAATGCGCTTGGTTAAACCAAATTTTTGAATCAATAATCGGATTATATAACGAAAAATTGTTTATTTTCCATGTTACTAGTTTATCTTTATCTATCCATTTAAATTTTATCTTATTTTTTTTACAATAAGCTGAAACTTTATTTCTATTTTTTGTATTAAAAGCTCTGCTCCATGTTAGGTCTAAACCATAACCATACCTTCTTATGTACATTATTTTTTTTTTTTCAAAATCTTTTTTAATTTTAGAATTAATCTCATCATAAATTTTTTTTGAATTAGCAATGGTCGTTTGTCCACCTTTGTCAGCTACTTCATTAGAGTAAAACCACAAATTTTGAGGCGATTTTGTAGCATATGACATCTCGTTATGAATTGGAATTTCAATTTGAGGTGAAATTTGTGTTGATGTGTACACTTTGCCTTTAATTTTACTGCGAGGAGTTGAGGCCTCTTCATAATTTAAAACTTTTTTATGCACAGACTTCACTACAGAATTGAATTCGTTAATATCAAAAACATTAAAACCTCGGAACAAGATTGCACCTTTTTTTTCAAGAATTTGCTTATACTGTTTTTTCCAATTTTCTTTTAAAAATAATTTAAGATCTTGATTTTTATGATTATTTTTTACCAAAGTTATGTTTTGTCTCATAAATTTTGATCCATAATTTCAACTATTCCCATTCCTTTTATAAAAAAAAAGGATGCATCAACACCTTCAAAGGGAGATAAATAGGAATCAGTTATTTTAATTACTTGTATCTTAGCTTTTTTTAGCTTTACGAGTGTTTTTTCCAAATTTTTTGTTATGTAGCATATGTGGTAAATTGAGTTAGTATTTTTTTTTAATATACTGTCAATTGGTGATTTTCCATTAACTTTTGAAACAATTTCTATATTTGGTTGATTTCGAGAAGAACAAATTGCGTTTTTAACATTATAATTTTTATTTGAACGAATTTTGTCAACTTTATATCCGGCTTTTTTTAATAAACTTATAGATTCCTTTAAATCATTTGTTGCCATGCCTAAATGATGAAATTTTAGTCCAAAATTATTCATTAGAGAATTTTTTCTACCTTTTTATCAAAAATTTTATTTTCTGAACTAATGGCTTTTTTTACTCTTTCATAAATATCCCCTTTTGGAAACTTTAACATAATTTCAAAAAGTCTTTTTTTACCAGGCCAAAAATTTTCACCCAATTTTTTTTTTGATTTTAAATAATCTTCTAGTAGGCAAGCGTGCAAACAAATATCATAATATTTATTACCTTTTAAATAGTGGTTTCGAAATATTCCCTCCACCTTATAACCAAACAAATTAGTATATTTTTGCCATTCAGCTAATTCTAATAGCTGAGATGTTCTAACTTTATTTAAATTCAATTTTTCAAAAGCATGTTTTGTTAATAATGCTTTTGTTTCTAGCGAATTAAATACAGTATTTTTTTTTCTGAATGGTGACACTACGACTGCCATATATGCGCAGCGGTTTACCCAATCTATTTTGGATAATGAACAAACACCAATTAGTTTATGATTTTTTTTTTCAGCCATTAATAAAAAAAGACCAGTTTTATTTTTATTAGCTTCAATCATTTTTTGTAAAACTAGTTTTTGGTCATCAACTGTATTTGGGAAAAGCCCATGATTAATGAGAATTCTGGTAAATTTTTCATTGTTAAACCAATTATACCATTGAGTTTTTTCCACAGCATACTTATTTGGTACAACTAAGTCGACCGTTTCACCTTTAATATATACTTGATATTTTTTCATTAAATTAATTTTTTTTTATTAAAAAATACATTAAACCATATCTCTGCATTTAAAATTTTTCTAATTAAAGTTTTATTTTTATCTATTTCCTTTTTGCTATCTAAGATTTTAATAATTTCTTTTTTATTAAAATAGTTTGAAGTAATACTATTTTGATTATCAGCTAATTCTCTCACTTTATCTATAGCATATTTTTTATTTAGCTCTAAATCAAAATCATTACCAAAACCTTTTTTTTTGCGATTTATTATTTTTTTGTCTAAATATTTTGACATATAATTTTTAAGTAAATATTTTCCTTGTTGACTTTTTTTTTCATATTTTTGTGAAAATTTAATTGAGTTAATCCACCTCACAAATGAAGGTCTTAAAAACGGCGCTCTAGACTCGACCCCAAATGCCATTGCTGCTCTATCCTGTCTTTGTAATAAAGCTTGCATTCTATATTTTTGAGAAAAAAGCATTTGTGCTGTATTAAGATCAAATTTTTTTCTAACCTCATTAAGATATCCCCAGGGTGCTGAGCTTAAAACTTTAGATTTAACTGAATTAGTATTTAAAATTTTATTTGTAATTTTGATATCTTTAATGCTCGCACCATAATAAATATTTTCTAAATTTGCATTTGTTTTACCTGGTAAAAATAAATCGTTTGTTCTTTTAAATCTATCATATCCAAAGAAAATTTCATCCGCACCTTCACCTGAAAAAATTACTTTAATTTTATTTTTTCTAATATTTTTCGATAAGGAATAAACAAGATGAAAATTGTTGAAAGTACAAGGTTCATCATTATAGTACGCCACTTTCTCTAAGTTATTCCAGTAATCTTTAATTTCGTTCTTTATAGAAAAAAGCTGTATATCTTTTTCTTTGAATTTTTTTCTTAAAAAATTAAAATAGAAATCAACTTGTTTTTTTTCATTAATCTTTTGGTTTATATTTTCTGCAAAAAAAAGTTTAATTGCGTTTTGATTTCCAAGTTGAAGCATCTTGTAAACAAGGGAAGAAGAGTCAATTCCACCAGAAACTAAGGAGGCTATAGGAACATCACTTGTTAATCTTGATTTTATACAATTATTAAATTTATCCTCAAATTCCTCCATGGAAACATCTTGCTTAAGAACATCAAAATTATCTAATTTCCAATAATCATAAATTTTGTATGATTGATTTCTGAGTTTATATTTTAAAAATGTACCTGGCTCAATTTCATAAATGTTTTTAAAAGCTGTTTTTTTACCTAGAATTTTTCCGTGAAGAAAAATTTCATGAAACATATCTATATTAGGGCTGAAATTATTTAAATTAGAGTTGAATATGGATTTTATCTCAGATGAAAAAGTAAAATAATTTGATCCAGTAGAATAATATAAAGGTTTCTCACCAATTCTATCTCTAACTAATGAAAGTTCTTCTTTGTCTAAATCAAAGTATCCAAAAGCATACATACCATCTATTTTTGAAATTGTTTTCTTTAAACCGTAGTGAAATATAAAATTGAAAAGTGTTTCAGTATCGCTTTTGCCGCTATCATAATAGCCATTTTCATTTAACTCATTACTTAAATCTTTATAATTATATATCTCTCCATTGAAAACTAAAATTTTATTTTTTTTATAAATTGGTTGCTTCGCACCACCCTCTTTAAGACCAATTATTGATAACCTAGAGTGTCCAAAATAAAAATTTTTTCCTTTAACTGAATCCTGAGAGTCAGGCCCTCTATGAGCTATACTGTTTAAAAGTGATTTCTTTGAATAGTTTTCACAAATTTTTTTATCTCTTGAAATTATACCTAATATTCCACACATCTATGTTTTTACAAAGTCTTATTTATTTTATTAATTTGATTTATTGATAAAAAATTATCGTTTAAACCTGAACTATACTCAAAATCAGAAGATACTTTTTTTCCTTTTTCACCCAAATTATCTTTTAAAAAATTTTTTTTTAAATATAGATTATCTGGTGATGGAATAATCTTAAAATATTTTTTAAATTCTATTGTTAAATGATGATATTCATTTGGACACATTAGCTCATGAATTTTTTCACCTGGTCTAATTCCAACAATTTTTGTTTTTAAATTTGGGGCCATAGCTTTAGCTAAATCAACAATTTTAACTGATGGAATTTTAGGTACAAATATCTCTCCACCAATCATATTTCTAAAAGACATAAAAACAAAATCGATTGCTTGCTCTAATGTAATCCAAAATCTTGTCATATCCTCATGGGTAATGGGTAAATATTTTTTTTTATCATTAATTAATTTTTGAAAATAAGGAATAACTGAACCTCTCGATCCAGCAACATTACCATATCTTACTACAGAAAAAATTGTTTTTTGAGATCCTGTAATATTATTTGCAGCTATAAAAATTTTATCAGAGGCTAATTTTGTAGCACCATATAAATTTATTGGGTTTGCTGCCTTATCAGTAGATAGTGCGATAATTTTTTTTACTTTTTGATGAATGGCTGCATGAATTATGTTCTCTGCTCCATTAATATTTGTTTTTACAAATTCCATTGGATTGTATTCTGCTGCAGGAACTTGCTTTAAAGCTGCTGCATGCACAACATAATCCACGTCATTCATTGCCATCTTTAATCTTTCTAAATCTCTGACATCTCCTAAAAAAAATCTAAAAAAAGGATATTTGCTGGCAGGAAACTGTTCTTGCATCAAAAATTGTTTATATTCGTCTCTAGAATAAATTATAATTTTTTTAGGCTTATAATTTTTAATCAATTTTTTAATAAAATGATTTCCAAATGAGCCTGTTCCTCCTGATATAAATATTGTTTGATTGCTAAACATAATAAATTACTCAATATCCTTTTTTAGATCTTCATATTCTCTAAGTTTAATTTTCATAAAATTAACAGTTAATCTTGTTTTTGCTGATATCCCCTTGGGTGTAAGTAAATATACATAATTAATTTTATTTTTATTTTTTTGAAAGTTTGAAATTTTTATTAGACCCTTATCTTTAAGTTCTTTAAGACAATAATTAATTTTACCAAGGCTAATGCCAAGTTTATTAGATAATTCCCTTTGAGTAATACTGGGCTTTTTTTCTAGCTTTCTTAGCACATTAAAATTATCAGTTTTTTCTTCAAAATTTTTCATATTGAGTATGTTCAATTATTGAACATGTTAGTGGTCTAATTCCAATCAGTCAACTAAATCTTATTTATTTCTTGAATTTTTAGTAGTAGGTATTAATTTATGTCATGACAAATAAAGAAAAAAAATTTGCTCAAAAAAAGTTAAACCAAATATGAACGTTAAAGATTCTAGTATCGCTAGTTTCTGAACACAACAAACTACTCAATACAACGAAGAAATTTCAATTATTGAGTAAATCTGCAAATTATACTACTTTAGACGATAAACAGAACGCCCCTTATATAATGTATTATTTTTTTACTAAATATATAGTATTTTATAATTATACATACGTTGTGTAAATTAAAGTTTCAGCTTTATATTTTTTTTATCTCTAATTTTGAGTTTTTACTTCATGGGTGCTATATCTATAAAATGGAAGATTTAATAATAAAAAAACTAATAAACAATATTAAAGAAACAAATAAAAATAAATCTTCTTATTGGGAAGAATATCTCAAAGAAGATTTAGATTTTTTAAACGAAAGTGAGTTTCTTGGATTTGCAGGAAATTATACAAAAAAATCATTAAAAAATATAGCTCACAGCTTGCTAATAAGAATTATAAACGGAAATCAAATTTTTAAAACTGAGACATATAGTAAATATAAATCAATATATGATAAGATTGATAGATTTGTTGATTCAGACACAATTAGACATATTTTTACTTTTGAAAAAATTAAAAGATACTTAAACCCAAAAAAAATTTGTATAATTGGAGATGGTAAGTTAAACGCTGTCTTGGGAGCTCATCTAACTTTTCCTTTGTCTAAAATTTATTCTATTAATCTGTCTGAAATTCTAATCAATGACTATTTAATTCTGCAAAAAACTCATACAAATTTAAAAAACTCCGTTGAACTAATAGATGATTTAAATTTTATTGAAACTGGCAAAAAATTATCTTTAATACCATCAAATTTTAAAAATAAATTATTAGATAAAAAAATTGATTTATTTATTAATATTGCATCCTTTCAAGAGATGACAATAAACGAAATTGATAATTATTTTGAAATAATAAAAAATAATAATTCAAAACTATATTGCTGTAATAGAGAATATAAAAAACTATCTGGAGGAGAGGAGCTATATTTTGAAAAATACCCATGGGCAAATGCGTTAAAAATTTTTTGGGAGGATTGTCCTTGGCATCAAAAATATTATTCTCTAAGACCTCCCTTTGTTCACAATTATGCTGGTAATGTTAAGCATTGCTTAGTTGACTTTTCTTAATAATTAATTCGAATAAAATAGAATTATCAAAAATTACTAAAATTTTTTTTTGTTTGAAAATTTTTTGTTCTTCAAAATATTTATTGAGTTTTAATATAAAATTATAAGTTTGCTCGTAGTTTAAGTCATTTTTCCCATTTAAACTTTTTAAAAAAATTTTTTTTGGGTATCTAATATAAGCTGTGCTAACAAGATTAAAAATATTTTTCATAATAAAGTTTTAGATAGTAAATATAATTATTTGATTTTTTTTCAATATCACTATAATAGAAATTAATGCAAAAAAAATTAGTATAGTTCAAACGTAAGCTGTAAAACAATATGATTTAGGTGCAAAGCTTACTGATAAACACTATCCTTCATTAGAATTGGTCAGATTCGAAAGATTATTTATTAAATCATCTGGAAAAAAGTTTTAGATATTGGATTTTCATCTCACAAAGTATTTAAAAGAAAATATTTGAATTTATAATCTGTGCAACAAAGAAGTAAAAATTATTTAGAAATTTTTTTTACTATACGATCAATGCCTTTTGAATCTATTAGATTGTTATATTTGAATATATCTTTATTGCTTGAATCAATTTCTGTTATTAAAAAATCAATAATCTTTTGGCTTTTAAGTTTTTTTTTAAAGACTTTAATTATACCTTTTTTTTCAAGATTAAATGAGTTTTCAAATTGTTTCCACGAATGATTAAATATCAAAGTTTTTTTATTTAAAAAAATAGATTCCCATATTGATGATCCACCTGAGGATATAAAAATGTCAGCTTTATTTAAATGTTTAGTAAAATTTTTTGAAAACACTTGAAATCTTACATTTTTTAATTCATTTTCCTTTTTGATATTTTCTAAATTATCGTTGTTGCAACCAATTATAAATTTAAAATTTAGTTTTGTTATATTTTTATCTTTTAATGCATTATAAATTTTCACTGATAAATTTCTTGAGTCAGTTGCACCCATAAAAACTAATATATTTTTTATAGTATTTGATTTGATTTTTTTATTATTTTTTTTTTTAATATTTGGGTCTATGAATGCATATTTTGGACCTAATAATTTCATGTTTGCAGTTATTTTTGAGGCAAATTTAAAGTTTAAGAAATTCGGATTAATATAAATATCACAAAAATGTTTTTTTTTTAAATCGTCAATTACGATTAATTTTTTGCAATAAGGTGAAATTTTTTTTTCAAATTTTAGATTTGATAAATAACTATCAATAATGACTATTGGATTTTTTAAATTTTTAATAATTTTAAATATTTTATCACCACTGTTAAAAATATTTTTTTTAGTTATTATTGTTGAATTTTTAATAATTAATCTAGGTAAGTTTTTATCTATTTTATCAACTAAAAAAAAAATCTTATTACCTTTTTTAATTTTTTTTGCCAATTTGTTACAACGATTTAAATGTCCAATACCATATTTTTTTTCATAATTGGTAATAAAAAGAATGTTCAAACTTTTCTTCCTAGTTGAAAAGCTTCTGCGTTTTTTACTCCTGAAGAACTTCCTCTAAATATTGATAAAGCTTTAATAGTTTCTAATGACCTAGGATGAGGGGATTTTCTTAATTCTTTTTTGTAACATTTGATTGCTTTAATTTTTTTATTTAAATATTTAGTAATATCCTCATACCAATTTGGATTAAAAAAATTTTTCTTCGATGTAACATTCCATTCAGTTGATGATAAAATTTCAAAAAATAGTATTAGTTTAACTTTATTTCTTATTCTTGGTCTACATGCTGTTAACACAGCTCTGGATGTAATTTGGTGATCAATATTTAAATCACTGTTATGGTGAGTAAGAATTATATCTGGATTATATTTTTTGATTTCAACTTCAATTTTTTTTGTAATCTTTAATAAACTTACTTTATCAAACTCATTATCTGGAAAACTACTAAAACTAAAATATTTTACTCCTAAAACCTTCATTGCTTTGATTGCACAGTTTCTTCTGTACAAATTTTGTTTATGATTTATTTTTTTTAATCTTGAGCTTTCCCCATCTGAAAGAAAAATTACTTTAACTCTATATTTTTTATCTACAAATTTTGCTATTGTGCCTCCACAACCTAAAACTTCATCATCTGGGTGTGCAACAACTATTAAAACCTTTTTCATATATAAGGATTAAAAGATTCTGGATATTTTAAATAATTTTCAATTTTATCACCATTTTCTATTTTGTTTATTAAAGAAAAAACTTTGTCAATCTCATTAAGGTAAATTTGTAAATTTTTTTTATTATGTAAAACTGATATAAAAATTTTATTTGTAGCTAGTAATTTTTTTTTTAAAAGCTCTTGAGTAATTAAAGTTTTATAAGAATTATGATTCTTGGATTTAAAAATAAAATTTGGAATGGCATCTAATCCTTGTACTTCAATTTTTAGTTTATGTATTTTAGCTAATTTCTTCCATTGATCTTTTAACCAAATCCCAGTTTGTGAAATTTTTTCCCAACTTTTCATATTTTCCATAACATTGAGACATTCAATAGCAGCTGCGGTGCCTATTCTTTCAGTCCACATTGTACTGCTTATAAAATTTGTATTTGCATTTTCCATAATTGATCTTTTTCCAATTACTGCCGTGATAGCATAACCATTTCCTAAAGCTTTACCAAACATAGCCATATCTGGTTTTACTTTATAATGTTTGTGAAGACCACCAAAAGTTTTTCTAAAACCAGAAGTGCATTCATCAAATATTAGTATTATATTTTTTTTATCAGCAATTTTTCTAACCTCTTGTAAAAAATTATTTTTAGGATCTTCTTCTCTTTTTACCTCCATTTTAATAATACCAATATCATGTTCACTTATAACTTTTTTTAAACTTGAAATATTATTGTATTCAAAAGTAAACACTGTATTTTTTAAATTGGAAGGCACCCCATGTGGATTAAGGTTTTTTATAAGATGATTGTTTAAATTTTTTTTAGATGTTAAATTTGCTGCTAAATACCAGTCGTGCCATCCATGATATCCACAGATAGCAACTTTATCTTTTCTAGAAGCAGCCCTAGCAATTCTTATGGCAATCGCATTAGCTTCACCTCCTGATCGAGCAAATTTAGCCATATCCGCCCATTCATGAATTTGTAGTAATTTTTCAGCTAACTTAACATCTTCGATGGCATTAAGAGTCGACATGTTGCCATTTTTTATAATCCTTTTAACTGCATCGTTAACCCTATTGTTTCCATATCCTAATATATTAGTGCCTACCCCCATTGAACAAAAGTCTTGATACACTTTTTTTTCACTCCAAATTTTAATCCCCTTTGCTTTTTTAAAATATGTTGGCCAGCCTAAAGGTAAAAAAAGTTCTGGTCTTTTAGAAATAAGCATATTGCCTCCAGGAATAATTGTTTTTGCTCTTTCCCAGAGCTTTTGATTTTCACTATTTTTGCTACCCGTATTTCTTTTATAATAACTATTTAATTTCATAATGTTTTTATTTTTTTTAATAATTTCGACAACATCTTCTAGTGAATAATCAACTTTACCTTTAATTTGACTAATAATCTTTTTAACAACTGCTAAATCCTCAACATAATCTACAGTCAATCTAAGGTTACTAAAATCTGTTTTATTTATTATATTATATTTAGAAAAAAAATTATTCTTTTTAATAAAAGGTGTTACATGTTCTTTTTCATATAAATTTTTCGATTTCAAATAGCTTTTTTCTAGTGCACTAAATTTAAATATTTCGACATCAAAACCATCAGGAAAAGTTGGGGGATTGCCATTAGACAGATAATCAACATTTTTATATTTAAATATTTCAATAAATTTATCGATCATTTTTGGATCACTTAAAGGGCAATCAGCAGTTATTCTAATTATATTCTTACCATTAAACTTTTTTGCACATAAATAGAATCTTTGAAGTACATTTTTCTCTGACTCTTCAAAATATTGAAAATTATTTTTTTGTAAAATTTTTTTTAAATCTTTATTCTTTTTATTTTTTGGAATAGCAGTTACAATTTGATCAACTTTTTTGCACATATTTAACTTTTTGAGTAAAAAAATAATCAAAGGTATTCCATGAATTTTTTGTAAAACTTTATTGGGAAATCTTGTAGAGTTCTGTCTTGCTTGCAAAATAAGCAAAAAATTATTCTTTTTTACCATTTTGTAGGATCTATTAATTTTAAACTTGGGTTAAATAATTCCTTACTCATTAAAATTTTTCTTTTCAATTCTATATTAAATATTTCCTTTAACTCTTTATTATTTTGCACTCCTATCAAAATTTCATCTATATCTTTATTATTATTAACAAAATTAAAACATAATGACAGGGCAGTTAATTTATTAATTTTTATAGAACTTTCAAAATTTAAAAAAAGTTTTTTCCATTTGTGAAAGAATTTAGGTAATTGGTCAATTTTTTTTAACAAAACTCCTTGTAAAAATATTGATCTTGCTTGAACTTTTATTTTTTTTTTTTTCAGAATATTTTTTATTTTAATATTTTCAATCCGCCTATCAAATACATTGTAAGGACATTGTATTAAATCAGGTTTAAAGTTAATAATAATTTTTTCTAAATTTTTAAAACTATAAATAGAGTATCCAAAATTAATGATTAATTTATTTTTTTTAATTTTCTTTAATACTTTATATAAAATTTTACCTTTTGTTGTTAAAATCATATCAGAATTTCTTATTAATAGATTTTTTATTGTTTTAATTGACGAATTTTGCTTAATCAATTTAATTTGATTTTCAACACTCAAATATAAATTTTGTTCAGAAGAAAAATCTAATTTTTTTGGATCCATTTTTGTGGTTATTTGCCAATTATTAAAATTAAAACTATTTATCTTTTTTAATGAATTTTCATAATCAATTGATGTATCTAAATGTCTCAATTTTTTTGTGAGTAAAGTCTTTAAAATTTTATGTGCTTCATTTTTCGTTAAAAAAGAATTTTTTCTAGTTACACCATAATTTCCTGAAAATTGAGCTGTACCTAAGACTATTTTTTTCAAACTAAAAATTATTTAAAATACTTATTATTTTTTTTATATTCTTTTCCTCAAGACCAACAAATATAGGAATACTAAAAGCTGTATAACTATAATTTTCTGATATTGGAAATTGCCCTTTTTTAAAACCCATTTCTTCAAAAAAAGGATTTAGATGAAGAGCTTTGTAATGTAAATTTATAAAAATTTTATTTTTATTAAAAATTTTAAATATTTTTAAATATTGATTGCTGTTCTGGTTTGTCAATTTTACAACAAACAAATGATACGAGGATTTTGCATCTTTATTATTATCTTGAAAAATAAATTTTGGATTTTTTATAAGTTTTAAATAAGTTTTTGCTATTTGATTTCTCTTATTAACAAAAAAATTTAATTTTTTTAGTTGTGAATTAACAAGTGCAGCTGAAATTTCACTCATTCTAAAATTAAATCCAGAATCTACTTGCTCATAATAGTTGGGGTAATACGGTAAATTTTTAAATTTACTTTTAACTGAATGTATTCCATTTTCTCTTAATAGCTTAATCTTATCTGATAATTTTTTATTATTTGTTGTAATGGCCCCACCCTCAGCTGAAGTAATTATTTTCACTGGGTGAAAACTAAAAACTGTTAAGTCTGACCATTTGCAACTACCTATGGGGCTATTTTTATAACTTGCACCTATGGCATGAGATGCATCTTCGATAATCTTAAATTTATATTTTTTAGATAATCTATATATTTTTTCTAATTGGCAAGGCATGCCAGCTAAATGAACTAAAACTAGTATTTTAGGTAATTTATTTTTTATCTTTGATATTTTTAATTTTTTTTCTAATTGATTGACTGAAATATTCCATGTTTTAGGATTTATATCTACAAAATCAACTTTAGCTCCACATTCTATGGCGCAATTGGCTGATGCAGCATAAGTGTTAGGTACTGTCCACACAATATCATTTTTCTTAAGACTTAAAGCTCTGCAAGCTAAAAGGAGTGCACTTGAACCACTGTTGCATGCGATAGCAAATTTTACATTAACTTTTTTGCTTAAATTCTTTTCAAACTCTAAAGTTTTTTTTCCTTTAGTTAAAAAATCTGAGTTTAAAACTCTAACAACTTCTTTTATATCTTCTTTGAAAATTTTTTGCCTACTATAGGGTATCATAAAATTGATCTATTAATTTTTCAATATCTTATAACTTCGAAAAGTATTATTATCAAAGCTATATTAAATGTCCAAAAAAACCTGTGCAATTAGCAATTAAAGAATTTTTAATTTATTATAATATTGCCTTAAACCTTAAGGTAGTTAATAAAAGCATATAATTTTGGATCAAATTTATTTGGAACACGATTATATAATATAAATAGAGCGCCATCTGCCATATTCCACGACATATGCCCCAGAAGTAAAAAGATAAAAATATCTTTTTCGATGAACATAGTTAAACAATTGTTTTTATTTACAAATTTTGTTGAACTATTTAATTTTTTAAGTTTTAAAGAATTGAGATCAATTAAATATTTTTTATTTTGATCTTTATCTTTTATGTTAAAAATTAGATTCCATTTAGTTTTATAGTTTTGTCTTTTTTGCTCGGCAAATAACCTTTGAGAGGCATATTCAAGAAGTCTTTCGTCAGAAATTGCTTCGTTCAATTTAATTTTATCATTATCATATTTTTCTTTTGAAATTTTTTTAATAAATTTTTCTCTGTCAGCAATTGTAAAAGATTTAAAGTTTGTATTTGGACTTTTTATATTTTTATTTAAATCATAAGACTGATTTATATTAAGAAGAAGAAAATTAAGAGATTTATTTTTTTTAAAATAATCAGAAACACCTTTTATTGAGGGTGGGTGTGGTGAGTATTTGTTTAAGTATGAATTTTTTCCACCTATTACAAATTGATCAGCAAACGGCATAATTAATTTTGGTTTAATTTCATCAGCAGTTTTTTTTAATATCTCCATTCTTTCTTTTGATATTCTTTTTGCTTCTTGCATTTTTTGCCTATGTGATAAGTTTAAATAACAGTTTGGATAACCTGAAACACCAGTATATGGTAATAAAGCTAAATCAACTTGTTTAAAATTATTCTTAATAAATTTAATAGCCTTCGGTGTTGGCAAACAATCATTTGAGTTAAACAAAACTTTATCTTTTGTTTTTAATACTATTCCAGAGTCAATTACATATGAAAAATAATTTTCTTCATCTGCTTCAACAAATGAAACAAATAAATCAGAAAAAATATTTTTTATTTCATATGGCTTTATTAAGTGAATTTTCTTAAAATTAAACTTGTTATAGTCTAAAAATTTTTTTACAAAATTTGGCCTTCTGTCCATTATAATAACTTCAGCATTTTTATCCAAATATTTAATTGTGCCTGCTGAGCAATGATCCTCATGTATATGGGAGATAATAATATAATCTAGCTTTCCAACTTGGTTTGGTTTAATTTTAGATGTTGGCCATCTATACCACGCTCCATAAACAATCCCATCATCTAACCATGGATCAAACATTATTTTTTTATTTTTATGTTGAACTATTATAGTTGAAGCTCCTAAATGAGTAATTTTCATAATATTTTAATACTATTTTTATCTA
>Ga0209223_10001139_pt1 | contig 29429 bp, 18 predicted proteins | sample COG_06_FD_184750 | JGI IMG/M metagenome (GOLD analysis project Ga0209223, IMG submission 184750) | Pelagic Microbial community sample from North Sea - COGITO 998_met_06 (SPAdes) (version 2) | ecosystem: Environmental > Aquatic > Marine > Neritic zone/Coastal water | place: Helgoland, sampling...
TAAATCTTCAGTCATTATTTCTAAATTGCCAATTTTTATGGTCGAAACATTTTTTCCGTTTACAACTACGATTGATTTTTCATCTCCTGTGTCATCAGCTTGTTTTTCTTTTGTAACATCTTTAGATGCATCTCCAGAAGCATCTCCACAAGAAACCATTAATCCCACCAACAAAAACACGAATAAATATCTCATAATATAATTTTTCTCTAATATAATCACTTCAATTCTATTTCAATAAACACTAATTCGTGTTTCAGTAGTTCGTCTATTGTTTGTATTGTCATTTTTTTATAACTTAGTCAAAAAAAACTATGAAAATTTACTTATTTATATTTCTCACCTTGTCTTTATTTATTAGTTGTAACAAAGATGTAGATAGTGATTCAGGTACTACGACCACGGGTACTACTAATGAAAGTAATGATGGAACTGGAGAATATTCAGGAATTATTTATTCAACACTAACAAAAACCCCTCTTGGAACGGGTCAATCTTGTTGGATTTATGAAGTTGAAAATAGTTCAAGTACCGTAACGGTATCGATTACTAAAATTGGCGAAACCTACTATCTAGACGGAATGGCAATGAGCGGTAGTGGAAACACGTTTACTTTAAGCAACAATGGAAATTATGTTTTAAATGTTTCTCAACAAACGATTCAATATTCAAGGCAATCGTCTTGGACAGAATGTTATAAATCTAATTGTTCTACATGCACTGATTATCTTTTTGAGTCCAATAGTAACGGTGTGTTAAGCTATTAACACAAGCCTCACTTCAATTCTATTTCAATAGCTTGAAACTTTGTTTCATTACTCAAGCTCATTTCAGTTGCTTTTAAGGTTGGTAATATAAACTTCGATAAGTCTATTATTGCTTTAACTCTCTCACTTGCTTTTAAGCTTTTTATGTCTTTCTCCAGTTGCTCAAAGTTGTTTTCTATGAGCTCTAAATACTTCTTTCGTATTTCTGTCGTTGCATTGTTTTTAGAACCTACTGGACGTCCTCCTCTATTAATTCTGGTATCATTTTTTACAAATGGCATAGATAAAGTTTAGTTGTTTACTATAATAACCTCTTTTATTCTTGACTGTTGCAAATTGGGTTTATCCGTGTTTGAGGAGTTCTTTGTTGGTTGGAATGTCATTGTATACTCCGAACAGCGCGAACATAGGTGTCGTTGTCCTTATTGGAGTCGTCCGGGTAACCATCGTAGAAATCCTGCCCCCACGCAATGCCCTCATCGTACTCCGTAGAACTCCAATAGTAGTTACTAGCAAAACCGCCAATTTTATCCTTGTTTTCATATAAAATATTTAATTCATCCTTTGTTGGCAATCTCCATCCATCTCCTATATCAGCACAAGCTTTTTTAGCTGCGTCCCATCTCATTTCTCCTAAATCTTCGGTCATCACTTCTAAATCACCGATTTTAACAGTTGATTTAGCTTGTTTTTCTTTTGTAACATCTCCAGAAGCATCACCACAACTAACCAACCCCACTATCAAAAACACGAATAGATATTTCATAATATAATTTTTCTCTAAGTTAATAAATTCAAACCCCAAAATCGAAAGGTTCATTCTGGGCAGATTGAACATCGATTAAAAAAGATATACTTTTGAGCACTTAAGCAAGGAATTCGACAGACTCAAAGTGACGGTAAACATTGAAACAGTATATGAAGATGAATCTATAATAGCGGTGAATAAACCGAATAATATTCTGGTTTACGCATCTTATTTTGCGCGAAACATCAAAGAGGATGATTTACTTACTTTACTCAAAGAGCAGATGGGGCAAAACCTATATCCCATACATCGCTTAGATCGAAAAACATCAGGGATTCTACTTTTAGCCAAAGAAAAAGAATTCGTTAAAGACTATCAGCAACAATTTGAAAAGAACTTGGTACAGAAACAGTATTACGCTGTAGTTCGTGGGTTTTCTCAAGCAAAAGGCATCATTGATACGCCTACAAAAAATGCCGAAACAGGCGCCTATAAAGAAGCACTCACTGAATATAAGACACTCGAAACCATTGAACTCGATATTCCCGTTCATCCTTATGAAAAGTCAAGATACAGCTTAGTAAAATTTACCCCAAAAACGGGAAGGATGCACCAGCTTCGCATTCACGCCAACAAAATAAGTCATCCCATCGTCGGGGATTATCAGTACGGAGATCGATTCCATAATCGAATGTTTGAAAATGAATTCAATTGGAAAAACATGTTTTTGCACGCAGGAGAATTATCTATTGAACACCCAAACACGAATAAAAAACTCACCTTAATTAGCCGTTTCCCTTCGGATTGGAACGCGCTTTTTGAAAGATTTAATTGGGAAACCCCAAAATAGAGTATAGCGACACGGTTTCTATTTCAATGCTATTTGATTGCCATCGAGTAGCTCTACTGAAATTTTCATTTTCTTTTGAATGACTTTAAAATGATGCTCTTCGTCAGGGGAGATTAAGCTGATGGCTTCCCCACTTGCTTCTGCTCTTCCTGTTCTTCCGATACGGTGAACATAATCTTTAGGGGAACGCGGCAACTCATAATTAATGACATGCGGCAAAAATTCAATGTCAATTCCTCTCGCCAATAAATCTGTGGCGACGAGTGCCCTTAATTTACCTGATTTGAATTCCTCTAATGCTTTTGTTCTTGCATGCTGACTTTTTTTTCCGTGAATAGACCTGGCGTCAATGCCATTTTTGTGAAGCTTGTCTGCAACATGAGTGGCTTTGTAGGTTGATGCTGTAAAGATCAAAACCTGTTTCATATTTTCACTTTTAATCAAGTGTCTTAAAAACGGTCCTTTCTTTTCTTCAGAAATGGCATACGCCAATTGACGAATTTGATCAAGATTCTTCTCCTTGGGAGCGACATTAATAAGCTCTGGATCTCGAAGTAAGATTTGGTGAATTTCTTCTACTTTTTCATTTAAAGTGGCCGAAAAAAGAAGGTTTTGGCGTTTCTTGGGAAGCAACGCAAAGATTTGATTCATCTCGTCTTGAAACCCTAAGTTCAGTAGCTTATCTGCCTCATCAAGGACGAGCGTTTGCAGCTTGTCAAAATGAACGGCATTGGAATTTACCAAATCCAATAAACGCCCTGGAGTGGCGACCAATACAGATACGCCAAAAAGAGCCTTCATTTGGGGATTTATAGAAACCCCACCATAAATGGCCATGGTCTTTACAGTATTCGAAATCCCTCTTTCGAATAGATTAAAAACATCTTTAACCTGCTCAGCCAGCTCCCTTGTCGGCACGAGTACAAGAACATCAACTTGTCGGTCTTTCGCTCTTTGCTTGTGGTTCAGTGTACTTAGAATGGGCAATACATAGCTTGCCGTCTTTCCTGAACCTGTTTGTGCAATTCCAAGCACATCCTTTCCCTTCAACACCATCGGGATGGCCTCTTTTTGAATAGGGTATGGGCTTTTATAATTTTCTTTATCAAGAAGCTCAAGTAAGGATTTGGGAAGGCCCAGGTTGTCAAAGGTCATATTTCGGTGTTGCTATTAATCCGTTCAAAGATAACGAGTATTTAATCATCCTCTTCTGAATAACCTTGATTTTGAGTTTGCAAGCGTTTTCTTTTCCAATTAGATTTTTTTTAAATAAAACCTTATCCGTAAAATGGTTTGATTTGTCTCTGTATTGACGATCTTGAATCAGGGCTTTCTACTTCTCTTATAGTTGTTTACAGAATTAAAATTTAATTGTTATTTTTATTTCATCTATCAAACTAATAAATTATTTAAATGACGAATCTAGATTTTTTCAAAGCCAGTATGGCCAATGAACTCAAGGCAACTTATGACATTATTGCCGCATTACCTGCAGACAAAATGGGTTACAAACCACATGAAAACAGCAGAACAGCCTATGAAATAGCGGAGCACATTATTGCTCATGCTTGTGATTTTAAAGTGGCTCTTACGGAGTCGGCTTGTGATGAATTATTTACCCATGCCTATGATGGGCCTTTGGATGGTGCCGATCATTTAAAAAAGTATTGGGATAACGCCATGGACATATTAAATAATATGGATGAAAATGAATGGAACATTGCACAAGTCGAATTGTTGGTGCATGGCCAGTCTTTCATGAAAATGCCGAGAGCCAATTTGATGTGGATGTTTTTGTTTGATGTGATTCACCATCGAGGACAATTAAGTACCTACATACGTCCTATGGGAGGAAAAAACCCCGCCGTTTACGGATTCAGCTACGATACCTTAAATGCAGGATAATAGGTTCTTAAAACTTCATATTATTGATTAATTTTATGGTATGAAATTTATATTACTCTTTGCTTTTTTATATGCTACTGCTGCCTTTGGACAGTTGCAAGAATATAATGCACAACGCTACGAAACGGATAAAAAACTGATGATTGGTTTGGGGAGCTGGGCAAGCTTGAACATTGTGGGAAGCGGTTTAGCTTGGGCAACTGCTCAAAATGAGGAAATGAAGAACTTTCATCAGATGAATGTGATGTGGAATGTTGTCAATTTGGGTCTTGCGATTCCCGGATTCATCAAAGCGAAAAACGGTAAAAAAGAATTGACGTTCTTTCAAACCATGGAAGAGCAACGCAAAACGGAAACCATTTTTTTAATCAACTCAGGGATTGACATAGCTTATATGTCTGCGGGCCTCCTACTGCGTTCAAAAGCCAGTTCAGCTCTTGAAAAGGAAGACCAATTCAGAGGCTACGGAAATAGCTTATTGGTGCAAGGCGGGTTTTTATTGCTATTTGATTGGATTGCTTATAACATACACCGTAAACACTCAAAAAATGAACTTTCTCCTTTGATCAGAAGTCTTGATGTAAGCGATAACGGTTTAGGAATCAAGTTCAATTTAAATGTACTTAGTAGTAAACAGCCTACGCTTTATTAAGCACTAATCCTTACTGATTTTTGTGAATCGATAGGTATGAGTGTGGGTACTTTCGGTAATGGATATAAAATAATTCCCGGTTCTAAGCTGTGAGATGTCGATTATCTTTAATTCATCCATCGAAAAGGATTGATGCACGAGTTTTCCTATTTGATCTCTAATCACAATATTGCATAAAGAGCCCGGAGCATTTGTTGATACATACAAATGGTTTTGAGCAGGATTAGGATAGATTGATATCTGTGAATCAACAAGACCTGTAACAGAGCCAATCCCAAAAGAAACAGGATCAGATAATGAAGAGCAGCCATTGGCAGAAGTAAGCTCAACCGAGTAATTTCCGGAAGTCTCAGGAACATAATATTGCAGATTGGCATCAGGAATAAGATTTCCATCCAAGAACCATTGATAACCGGATGCAACTTCAGTAATTAGGGTGTCTTCTCCGGCAAAGGAAATCACAGCATTTGGAACGTTCAAAACATTCAATTCTAAATCATTTGATTGACAAGAATTAAAGGCGTTGTAAATGAAGTGAGAGCTCGTTTCACTGGCATTTATAACATTCGCTCCATGAATATGCACCATGTGTATAGGAGTCAAGTATTGGGATGAAATTTCACCAGTAATCTGGTTTTCATTGTTGTTTCCACATCCAAATACACTTAGGTCGTTTCTACTAAATAAGCTTGTGTTTTTCCCGGCAGAAATTTGACGTACTCCGGAGATCGCAATTTTAGAAGGAATTAGGGGGTTAGCGTTGAGGTTTCCAAGTTGACCGAAATCATTTCCCCCACAAGAGTAAACCTCTCCTGTTTCCTTTAAAAACAACGAATGAGCTGCTCCTCCATCAACGGAAATGATAGATGAGATGTTAATTATTTCTGGTGAAACATGGGCATTTAGATCACCTGTCCCGAGCTGTCCCGAGCTATTATTCCCCCAAGCAAAAAGTACCCCATTGGAATCAATCGCAAAGCTGTGTCGATCACCCGTCCCTATATTTTCAATGTTAGAAAGTTCTGAAATTAAAATAGGTTCAGTTTGATTTATAGTTGAGCCGATTCCCAGCTGACCAAATTCATTGTTCCCAACTGACCAGACTGTACCATCATTCTTTAATATGATAAAGTGGTCTTGTCCTGCAGAAATAGTGTCAACATTGCTCAAAGAGGGGTGGGCCATCGGAAAGTTTACAACGGATGCGCTTCCGATCCCCAATTCTCCTTCTGTATTGCCTCCCCAAACAAAAACATTTCCTAATGAACCTACTGCCATTACGCTCGATTTTGATGCTGCACAAGATTGAATATTATCAAGACCCGGAGTTTCAATAGGAATATTGCTGCTCGTAAAAGTTCCATTACCAAGCTGTCCAGTATTGTTTTCACCCCAGGTAAAGACCTGATTGAGCTCATCGACAGCAGTCATAAATCCAACGCCAGAATAGATAGAAGTAAAGGCGGTGGAATAATCAGCTCTTTGAGGATTAGACGAATTAAAGTTGTCGCCGTTCCCGTGAATACCCGACGCATTTTGACCAATAGACCACACATCTCCTTGCCCTCCGTATGTTCCTGTAAAAGAATAGCTCCCTGAGTTTGATGCGTATAGCAATGTATCAATAGCGCCATCAATGATTGCACCATCTACGTACCATTGATTGCCATAAGGGTAATTACTAATCAGTAATACTGAGTCTCCCTCACAGACGGATATTGGCCCCTCAGGGCTGATTTCAGGCGTTTCTTGAACGGTTACAATGATATAATCTCCGTAGGTTTGATAACAACCTGTACTCGTATTAAATGCATTAAAACCAAACTCATCCAAATCATTAACACTTACGTTTTCGAGAACATCATTATTTTCAAAACTACCTATGGATTGACCGTTAATGCTAAATTGATATTCATTCCCTCCGGAAGCTGAAAGGGTTACAGATTCGCCTTCACAGATTATATTTGATGGTAAAATAGAAAGATCTAAATCCATTTCATTTACCGCAAACAAATAAGCCATCGTATCCGAGGCACATGTGCCATTAAGGGCAATGACTTCTATGAGGTCATTGTTTTGAATGAGAAAGGCTTCATAAAGATTTATTGTGCCTGATTGCATCAACTGACCATTTAAAAGAAAATTGAAATTCTGACCTCCCGCAGCTGTAATTTCAACGGTGTCTTGAGCACAAACAATATTGTCCGCGTCCGAACTTGAACTGGTTAAAACAGGATAATCAAATACGGCGAATTGCAAGTCACTGGTCAATGGACTTTGACAACCATTTGAAGATCCTTGAACACTAATGAGGTCAAGGTTATTTAGAACTTGATTAAAATTCGCATTCGAATCAAATCCTCCAACGGGAATTCCGTTTAAATAAAATTGATACAAATCCGCACCAAAAGCCTCTAGGTTAGATAGCTCATCAACGCATAGGGTAGAATCATCATAATTAACGAGGTTAACCACGGGTGATTGAAAAACATTAAATGAAATTACATTTGAGGTATCCGTACACCCCTGTGTTGAGGTACCCAAAACAAAAACGGGCTCTGCATTTTCTAAACTGTCAATATTTATAGTGGGATTGCTGGAAGACCCCAAAGATTGTCCATCAATAAAATATTCAAATTCGGGGGCACCGACAGCTGAAAATTCAACATTATCACCAGAACAGATAGAAGGGAATATTACAGAACTACTTAATGTGATTGATGGAGATTCAAAAACGGTAAATGCTCCTGAGCCAATAGAATCTGTACATCCTTGACTGGTAATGACCAATACACTAATTTCACTGCCTTGAACCAAATCAGTACTTATATATTGATTGTTAAATGACGGAACTCCTTGGGGAATACTGCCATTGTAGAACAAGTAAGTATTGCCTCCAGAAGCTGTAAATACAACATTCTGACCCGAACAAATTGAATTGTCAGTATCTGATGAAGTTATGCCTGCGTTGGGCAATTCGTTGACAAGGATATTGATTACATCATCATCACTACAGCCCTGGCTTTCTCCTACGACCATCAGCTCATAGCTTCCAGTTGTAAAATCAAGACTATTCATTTCGTTGTTTGAAGATGGAGTATTATGCGCAACACCTCCCACAAAAAATTGATACACATCAGCTCCTGTTGCAGTATAGGTTACTTCATCGCCCGCACAAAATATATTGTCTACGTCGGTACTTATTATGCCAACATTAGGGACAGGATTCACCTGAAATGTGATAAGGTTTGAGGTGCTATTACAGCCCAACAAAGAAGCTTCAACTAGTACTGATTCCCCATCATTTATACCAATCGTAGTAAACTCCGTATCGGGTGATACAGGACCTTGAGGCACACCATTTAGATAAAACTGATAACTATCTCCTCCTGAGGCAACAAACGAAACAGAATCTCCCTGACAAATTTCATTATCAAAATCACTACCTGTAACTACAATGTTGGGGATTGCATTTACCGTAACAACAATCGGATCACTATAGTCATCGCATCCATTTGCTGAAACCCCTTGTACAACAATAGTATCAGAACCAATAGGTAGCGTAGGATTACTTAATGTATTGTCATTGCTAAGCGGTTGAAAAACTGCACCATTTACCCAAAATGCATATTCTGAAGCATTTACCCCGGTAATTGTGACCGGGTCTTGTTCACATAGAACATTATCAATGTCATTGCTAAACAAATCTACAATGGGATTCACTAAAACGTTAAACGACTCTTGGTCGCTAATGATACAAGAATTGGATTCTCCTTGAACCATCACCACTTGGTTATTTTGAAGTCCTGAAGTTTGAAACGTATTTTGAGCACTTGATGAACCTTGAGAAATTCCATCAATAAAAAACTCATAGTTGGCTGCTCCGGATGCGCTAAATTCAACACTAGTCCCTGCACAGATGGCATTGTCTCCATCGTCATTGTTTACAAGAACGGTCATAGGAGCCTGCAATACCGTAGTTACAATATCAGAACTCATTTGGTTGCATCCACCAAGGCTTCCCAGTACAGAAAGAGTCGCATTGTTATTCAAACCAGAACCTAAATAAATGTTATTGGTCCCTGGTCCTTGAACAGAATTTCCATCCAAGAAGAACTGATAAAGCCCTGCACCAGAAGCAGTATAGATGATTTGCTCATTAGAACATATGGTATTGTCCAAGTCCGAGGAAGACACTTGAGTGTTGGGCGCTGGATTTACGATGTAATTGAATATTTGTAATGCTTGTTGTGAGCATCCAAAATTTGATTGGCCAATTAAAGAAATAGTATCATTTGCGGTTAAAGAAGAATTCAAATAATCTGTGTTGGATAATGGGCCTTGAACGCTACTGCCATTTATCAAAAATTGATACTGATCTGCTCCAGAGCCCGTAAAGGTAACCTGTTGGTTCCCGCAAATTACATTTCCACCTGTTGATTCAGATAGTGAGACAATAGGTAAGGGGTTTACATTAAACGTGATTGAGGAGGTATCACTGCATCCATTGTCGTCAACAACAACGGCAGAAATAATTTCGTTATCCAGTAGGCCGGCTGTATTGTAGTATCCTATTGTATCAGATACAGGAGTGACACCAAGCCCATCAAGTAAAAAAGAGTAATCATATGACAAATCAGGTGATGAGGCAGTAAATAGAACGCTGTCTCCAGAACAGATTGAAGCATCGAAGTCATCGGACACAAAAGTGTAATTTGGAAGGCCATTGACTACAAAAACGTATTGGGGCATTGTATCGCTAATGCACCCATTTTCATATGCCAAAACGCTCATGGTGTCAAGGTTCGATAGGGTACTTGTAACAAATAAGGTGTCATTAATAGATGGCGTGTTTTGAGAAACCCCATTGTAGAAATATTCAAATTGAACTCCTGTTATTGTACTGAATGTCTCAAATGTCACTTCATCACCAATACAAATTGTTGTATCCGGTTCAGATGTAGATAAATAGACTGTGGGTTGATTGATATGTATAAGTTGAGTAGTGGTGTCGGTACAAAAATTATCGTCATTGATTGCTATGAGTGAAACATTAAAATCACCATTACTTTGAAAAAAATGTTGGGTAGTATCTAAATTAAATGATGAGGTAACGGGTGTCGCTTCGAAATAGACGCTGTCTATGATCAATTGATAATCAATAGAAACATCTGTTCCGAGAATATCAACTGTTGACTTCCATCTTGGTTGATTTGTGACCGCGGTATAAGTAACGTCAGAACCAAAATAGATGGTTAAAGAATCTGTAGGGAGTAAATTAAAAGCGGACACATTAAATGAAACGGTATCTGCACCAATTTGCATGGAACCATTTGGGAGGGTGTCCTCGTAAAAAACATGCTCATCAAAAACGCTACTTGTAGCCAAATTCGCAGCAAAATCAATACCATTCTTGTAGATCTTAATTCGGGGCTGGTAGTCATATGATGCGAGAGCTGGATCTTCGTCCATATCTACAAGGTATGCATCACTCCCTGTACCATTTATCAGTTCCATTCTATAGGCCACTGTAAAATTATAATTCATGGACTCATAACCTTGAACGGTGGTCGCGCCTCCCGAAACAGGAGAGAATAAAGATTGTCCATCTGTGATTTCAGTCCAAGCTAGAATTTGACCGTAGCTTGTTGTATCTATTCCGGGAGCTTGTGGAAAATTGAATGTTGTATCATTGTGTGCTTCAATAAGACCCCCAGGACTCTCCAAATATGAGTCATCATTGTATTGCCAACTGTAATTAATTGTTCCCGTTGTTGAAGATGTATTTGAGAACAAAGTGGTATCACCAAAACAAAAGGGGCCATTGGCCGTGAAATCTGATGTAATTGAAGAAGTAGGGTCAAAAACCCATCCAAGGTCATTCCCTCCGTTGTCAATAGAATGGTAGGTGGTTAGAATTTCTCCAGGCAGTGAATTTATTTGTTTGATCTGAAGTCCAAGACCAATAAAATCGAGGTTTGAGTTTAACTTAATTAAACTTGCTGTATTTGCAGTTGAAGAAGTGTCAGAGGAAGCAATGGTAATCATGTCTTTACAATTGCCATTTAAGACTAAACTGTCAGCTACAGTCTGTGTTGACCCTTCATATAAATGGACTCTAGAACCGGGAAGAACAGTCAGTTTATTAAAAGTGTTATTACCTTCTATGATTTGAAGAGTCGTTAGAGGTTTAAAATTAAGGTATACATCATTAAAATTGAGGTCTTGCGTTTTTAGATTATTCAGATAATCTAGCGTGTCACCAATATGAATTGTTGAATTGTCGGCGTTAAAAACCAAAGAGGTGTCGCCTGCTGAATTAAATTCGAGGGATAAATAAAGGGTAGAATTTGAGATATCGATAGATCTGAGGTCAAGTCCACTCAACGGGTTATTGATGGATTTTAAAGAACCTGTTTTTAGTGTATGTCCTTGTGTAGAAAGCTTACCAGTAAATAAAATACAACTTGAACTGTCTGACATGATTAAATCATCTGCCAAGATCAAAGAGTCTTCAACGGCATCCATAATTATAGTGAAAGCACAATCGATTGAGGCGCTATCAGCATTAAATATGGCTTGTTTAATAAACTGAATACCGCTAAAATTCACATTTCGAAGTATTGATAATTTTTTATTCAATGTTACATTTCCATGGGCGTATAAAGTTGAGTCAAAGAGCAAGGATTGATCTTCAGTTATTCCGCTCCAGTCCATAGAATAGAAAGAGCCGTCATCGTTGATTAAAACATCCTGATTGGGAATGGTAAATGAATTGTCATCAAATACGACAGCATCATCTTGTCCAGGCAATACGGCGCCGGCAGCTCCACCTGACGTCAATGACCAATGGTTTACATCTGTCCAGTCACCACCATCTCCTATCCAATAAAAGGTAGTTCCTGGAGCTTGTGAAAACGCTTGATTTTCCTCAGATAAAAGAATGGAGAGGAATAAAAGAACCATCGTCTTCATGACCATTTTGAATTTTCTATAACGCATTCTTTCGATCTGTTTTTTGAATTGAAAAAATAACAACCCGATTTCCCGCATGTTCCTCTTTGTCACAATCATCACAGCGTATTACTGGGGAAGATTCACCTAATGCGTTAATTTCTATTTTATCTTCTTGAATACCAAGTGACATAAGTCGTTTTCTAACATTCTTTCCTCGGTTTTCGCTTAACTCTTGATTATACAAATCAGTCCCGCGGTCATCTGCATGGCAGTCCAAAAGAATTTTTAATCCTGAATCGTTTTTCAAAAGGAGAGCTAATGCGGAGTCAATAATAATTGCTTCAATGGGTTCATCTTCGTCAAATTGAAAATGTAAGGTTTGACTTATATTTAAAAATTCTGACCGCTTCTGCATAGTTACATTTTCAACTACTGTTAACACTGTTGAAACGGAATCATAAATGATTCTATATATATCGTCGTCTCCAACTCCATGAAATCGATTAGAAGTGTATTGAGCCCCTAATAAAACGCTGTCTTCATAATAATTAAAGTCATCCATGGGTCCATTTATTGGTGCCTTCAGGTGGTTTATTTGATTATTTTCAAACGAATAATTATAAACATCTAATTTCCCATATCCTTTTCTGCCATTTGAAGAAAAGCAAAGACTTCCATCTTGTTGGAAAACAGGAAAAACTTCGTTCCATTTGGTATTAATGGCATTTAGTGGTCGAGGTTTTCCCCAGCCATTTCCTGTTTTTTCTGAAATATAAATATCTGCATCTTGAGTCTGTCTATTTTTTTTACTGAAGACCATTTTTGTTCCAAAAGAATTTATGGATACATGTGCACACGATGACGAATCTTCAAATCCCGAGTATTCCCATTTTTGGATGTCATTAATTCGATTTAGGTTTGAATCAAATTTTCCGATATAAATATGGGGAGCATAATTGCTTTCATTATTGTGAACAGGCTCTGAAAAGGAAAGGAATACTTTATCGGAATCAGGAACAAACGATATCGAATTTACGGAAGCAAGAATCAAAGAATCAGGCAACAGTATTTGCATTGACTTGCTTGATTCCGGGCTTATTAATTGTGGTTTTAAAAGGAGAAGCTCTGCGTTTTCATTTTGAGCTTCGGGGAGAATATTTTTAGCGCTATCCAATCCAATTTCAATGTATTGAATGGATCCATAAGAGCTTCGAAATCCTGATATATCACCCTTTGTAGAATTGGAAAAGACATTTGTATTTGTAATAAACGTTTTCTTGTCCCACAAATTAATCTCCTTTAATGTTTGCAGTCTAAGATCAATAAAATCATGATCTATTTCCATGAGCTCTTTGTAGTGCATGTAATTTTCCTTGGCTTTTTCTTTTTGACCTGTAGCTAAAAGGCTTTGCCCAAACGCCCACAAAAAAAACGGATCGAGTTCTTCTTGATTAACAACCTTGTCTATATGTTTACAAACTTCTTCAAAGTCCCCAATAACATAACAACTATAGATATATTTTAATAGCTCATCTGAGTCCATTTGATTAACCCCCGCCTCCTTAAAAGAGACATACGCCATGCCATACTCATATCGATCGAAATAAGTAATGGCTTTTTCCATGGTTTGAGATTCTCCAAAAAAACCAAAAGAAAGAAATAATAGGATCAATCTTATCTTACTCATTACTCGGAGTGTAAATTCTATTTCTTTTCAACCAAGGAACCTTATTGTTTTCTGCATTCTTCTTTCCAATTTGAAATTCAATAAATACTTCATGCGACCCTGCTGAATACTCTCCAATTTCAGATAAAGAAAAGTCATAAGAGTAGCCAAATTTTAATGGACCAATTTGTGCACCGCATAATACAGCAAGAGCATCGTTCAGTCTATATGATAGTCCTAACCAATAGGAGTCTTTGTATTCTACAATACTTGTCAAATCCCATTGTACTGCACCGGCCTCAATGGCTTGAACTAAGGTAGCTGCTTTTAGCTTCCACAATTGTGCAAGTGTGAATTTATACCCTGAAGTGAAATAATAATTTCGCGCCAAGGGGTTAACCAGCCTGTTATTGAAGGCATATAAGTCTCGTTTTGATTGACTCAAATTATATGAAGATAATCCAACATATAAATTATTTTTAAAGGTGTAAATAATTCCAAAATTTGCGTCAGGTACCATTTGATTATTGTATCCATTTAATACCGCAGGGTCATCTGGAAGGTAGGTAGTAAGGACACTCATATCCATAATGTGTTGCGTTAAAGAAACACCAAGTCCAAATGAAATCAAATGATCTTTTTTTGCATCAATTTGAAGGTGATATGCGGCATTTATATTTACACCGGTTCTTCTACTCGGACCACCAACATCATTGTAGATAATGCCGCCAATTCCAAAATTGTCGGCAAGCTTTGAATCACAGGATAAAAATTGTGTTGTCGGAGACCCTGGAAAGTTCGTCCATTGTTTTCTAAAGTTCAATTGGACGGGGATATAGTCCTTTGTGCCGGTGGCCCCAGGGTTTACCAACATATTGTTAAACAAATACTGAGAATTCAGAGCAATTTGCTGTGCGAATAATGTTTGTGTTAATCCAAAAATCAAAAAGATTGTGAGTAGGATGTGTTTCATATCTTATCTTATTATGGTGATTACTCCGTTAAGGTTTTCCCTTTCAGGTTCGTTAAGGTTAATGATGTAATAATAGCTATCGGATGGAAGAGGGTTATTGTTTTCGGTTCCATTCCAAGGCAAGTATGAGTTGCTTTGATTGTATACCAAGTTCCCCCATTTGTTATAGATTAAAATTTCTGCATTTGGATAGAGTTCCAAATTATCAATCACCCAAGTGTCATTATAGTCGTCTCCATTGGGTGTAAATGTATTTACAGGGTCAATACATGAAATAGAATTTGATTCAATATAAACCGAATCCATTGCCTGACAGTCAAGTACATCTGTAACCAATAAAGTGTACCACGTATTGTCAAGGTTCTCATGATATGAAAGTGTAGAATTGTCGAACCACATGTAATTATAGCCTCCATAACCCCCAGTAACAACTGCTGTTGCAGATCCATCGGACTGATCGATACAGGAAAGATTGGTTTTTTCAAATGAGATTTCAATGGGGTCAACATAAGGTATTTCAATGTTGAGAGAATCGCTACATCCATTAGAATCAAAAACATCTACATGATAGATACCTGAAGTTAAGTTTTCTGCAATTTCGGTATCTGCACCATTGGACCATGTATAAAAGTATTCTGGGGTACCGCCTGAAGTTTGAAGCTCGAGCACTCCGGTTGCTTCTCCAGGACAAGGGGTTGTATTTAATGTGTAATCTAGGCTTAATGAATCTGGTTCATTGACTTCAATGAAGACCTCGTAGAAACAAAAATTAGAATCTAATATTTCTAGTTGGTAAACATCCGTATATACGCTATCTAAATCTTCATTTTGCGAAGCAAGAGCAAAATCTGAATCGAACCAAGTAAATTGGTATGGTGCCGTTCCGCCTTCAGGTTGAATATCTATATTTCCATCGGAAAATCCGTAACAGGATGGTGGCTGAATCACTTCATTTAAGACAATGGGATCAGGCTGAATAACAGTTATAGTGTCATTTAAGACACAGGCATTTTCGTCAGCAATAGCTAATGTGTACAATCCACCTGAAAGACCTTCTACGGTTGCTGTTGTATCTTGTGAAGACCAAGTATAATTATATGGACTCGTTCCTCCTTGAATATTCGCGTTAATACTTCCATTTTCTCCATTATAGCAAGTCACATTTTCAATCTGATATGAGGAGATTAGCTCCATTTCAGGTTCTTCAACGACAACTTGTTCTGTCATATTACAATTGTTCTCATCTGTTATAAGTATTTCATATAATCCAGCAGTCAAAAATTCTAAATCAGAACTAACCGAGCCATTTGTCCAAGCAAATGAATATGGACCATTTCCCCCTCCAATATTCGTGGTAATCTGACCTGTACTATCGCCCTTACACAATATATGAGTCACAGAAAAATTGGCGGTAAGCGCAGGTGGCTCCTGGATACTTATGGTATCGCTAATTAAACATCCTTGGCTATCCGTAACTTGAAAAATATAATCTTGGGAAGGAAAGTTGTTTATTGAGGAGGATACCACGCTAAGTTGAAAAGTTGTATTTGCCCAAGTGTACAAATATGGGGGAGTTCCGCCTAACGGAGCCAAGGAGATAGATCCGCTTTGGTCACCATTACAAAGAACATCCACAACCGTAGATTCAACATCTAAAGCTTCGCCCGGTTGATCGACCATAACAGCATTGGAAAAAGGGCAGAGGTTTGCATCAATAACAGTATACGTATATATATCGGATGATAAATTTCCGATTTGAGATGTGGATTGTCCATTTGACCAAGAAATCTGAAAAGGAGAAGTTCCTCCTTGTATGTTTAGTTCTACTTCTCCAGTGTTTTCGCCGTAACATTTAACATCTGTAATTTGAGACTCTACAAAAATTGCTGTTGAGGGTTGAAATATTTCATGACTCAGCGAATATGTACATAAATTCAAATCCGTTATTGAAACAGTGTAAACACTTGCAGGAATGTTATTTAAGTCTTCTAAATCACCATAAGAAGCCATTTGTGAATTCACCCAACTAAAAGAATAGGGTGGAGACCCGCCTTCAGGAGTCATGTTTAACTCGCCATTACTTCCTCCAAAACAATCAATATCACTTAGGGTAACTGCATTTGCAGAGAGTTCTGGGGGCTCACTAATTTCTATGCTATCAGAATAAATACAGCCATTTTGATCAGTGACCACTACATGGTATTCTTCAGCAGACATATTCGTCATTGTAGACTCATTCTGAGCAAAAAGGGTTGTGCTATTGAACCAAGAATAATGGTAGGGGGAGCTTCCTCCTATTAGATCAATGGAAACGGATCCTGATCCATCACCATAACACCCAACATTTGTTGCTGACATGGTGCCGATAACAATATCAGGCTGTGATATTTCATATGAGGAGTTATTAGTACAGTTTTTACTATCAGAAATAACGACATTGTAGTTCCCTGATGAAATATTCAATAGGTCTTCTGTGGAAGCTCCAGAATTCCAATTAAATGAATATGGAGGAGAGCCTCCCCAAACTGTTAAATTGATTGCTCCGCTTGATTCCCCAAAACAATCAACATTAGACCCTACACCATTATGATCAAGTCCTTCCAATGGTTCGTCTATTGTAAAGGATTTGGTTGCGGTACAATTAACATTCGGTGCGTACACTGTTAATGAATAATTTCCGGCAGATACATTCGATAGGTCTTGTGTAACAGTGCCATTATTCCAAGCATATTGGTATGGTCCACTTCCACCAAAAACATCAACATCAATTTCTCCTGTTGTTTGACCAAAACAGTTGATGTGTGTTATATTTTCGGAAATATTAACGGGAGCTGGCGAATTGACAACATAAGCCCCAATAACCGTACAACCAGATTGATTGTCTTTTACAGTTACGGTGTAAGTGCCTACAGCAAGGTTTGAGATCGTACTTGAAGAACCAGAGGCAATGATTCCATTGGACCATGTGTAGGTATAATCTCCGCTACTTTGGGTAATAATATTTACAATTGCGGAGCCATTTTCATCACCGTAGCAGTCCAAAGATGTACCACTCATTTGAATTGTGGGACAAGACGGGGGAGTATTACCCCACACGTTTAAAACAACACTAGAAAAAAGTATTGTAAAAATCAACGATTTGATATTAACGAAGAATCGTAACCGTTCCGGTGTGCTGTGTCTCATCGGCATTATTCAATTTTAAGATATAATAATAAACATCGGAGGGCAATGGATTTCCGGATCGGGTTCCGTCCCATTCTTCTTGATTAAACTCCTTACTGTTATAAACTTCATTTCCCCATTTATTAAAAACATGTAATTCGTAATCGGGGTATAAATCAATATTTGTAATGGTCCAAGTGTCATTGTAGTCATCACCATTTGGGGTGATAGTGTTTGGAATATCAATACAGGAAGTGTTTCTAATTTCTAAAATCACGATTGTATCTATAGAGCAGTTATTATAATCGGTAACATTTAGTAGATATTCTCCTCCTGAAAGTTGATTTATATTCTCATCAGTTAAGCCATTATCCCAAAGTATTGAGTATGGATGAGTCCCGCCTTCGATGGCAACACTTATTTCACCATCAGAATGATCTACACAACTAACTGGTATTGTTTCAGTATTAACGGACAAAGGATCTGGTTGATGAATAGAAACTGTGTTTTGAATTCGACAATTATTACTATCAAGGGCGACATATTGATAATTACCTGAAATGAGATTTTCTAACACAACATCTGTTTGGCCAGTATTCCATTGAATAGAATATGGTGTAATTCCACCTTCAAAACCAACGAAAACACTACCGTTAGATTCCCCAAAACACAATACATCAAGAACATCAATTACAGCCTTAAATGGTTCTGGTTCTGCAATAATTGCAATTTGCTCATCCATACAGCCGTTTTTATCAGAAACCCTTATTAAATAATCTCCAGAAGAATAGCCATAAAGGGTTTCACTCGGATTGTTTAACAGGGTATTGTTTTGATCGCCCCAGTTGTACTCATAGGGCTGAACACCCCCGATAACATTAATGGAAATAGACCCTGTGGATTCCCCATAACACAAAACATCAGAAGAGTTTATTGTCACCTCTAATAAATCTGGTTCTGCAATTAGTGCCCCAGAATAGGCATTGCAATTTAATTGATCCGTGACCGTTAAGGTATAATTTCCGGGAGGCAAATTATCAATAGAAGCACTAGACTGTCCTGATGACCAAGCGTAAGTATATGGAGGTGTTCCTCCTTGAACGAGCGAAGAAATCTCGCCCGACGAATCCCCATTACAAAGTAAATCTTGTCCCAATACGGTTAACATCAAGCCTTCTTCAGGCTCGTTAATTTCAATACTGACATTCGTTAGGCAGTTATTATCATCATTTATATTACAAGTATATGTCCCGGCATTAATTGCATTTAAACTTGAAGAAACTTCTCCCGTGTTCCATTGAAAATAATAATCACCACTTCCTCCTGAAACCATGAGGTCAATTTGCCCATCACTTTGCCCTAGACAATTTACATTTGAAGAGTTGATTTCAACAGTTACAGGTGCTGCCGGTTGAATAACATCATAGGAATACCATTGTGAGCAAAGCATTGAATCTTGAATTTGAAGCACATAAGTATCTTCGATAAGACTTGTCAATACTTGAGAAGTATTTGTCATTATAATCGAATCACTTGAAACCCAGGTGTATTGGTATGGTGATGTTCCTCCCGAAACCAAAACATCTATTTGACCAGTTGAATCACCGTAACAATTGACATGCTCAATCGTGGCTATACCGTTAATTGCAGTGGCGGGCTGATTAATTGTAACGGTTTCAATGTAGCTACATAGGTTTTCATCCAAAATTTCAACAGCATATGTTCCCGAAGGCAATTCATTGATAAAAGTTGATGTATCAATGGAATTAAGTTGATAGGAGTAGATTCCAGAACCTCCGGATCCAACCATAGAAATGGAACCCGTTAATTCTCCAAAACACGACACATTAGAAACCTCTATAGTTCCGGTTAATTCAGAATCTGGCTCATCAACGAAAAATGAAAAGTCCTGAGAACATCCTACAGCATCTAACACGGATAAAGTATAGTCACCTGCATCCAATGCATTAAGATCTTCAATTACTGAGCCATTGGACCATGAAAAAATATAATTTGCTGTGCCACCATATACGTTGGGATGAATGTATCCCGAGCTCTCTCCGTAACACTGTACATTCGATAAATCAGCATTTATCGAAATGGGTAGCATAGGTTGTTCAACATTGACTGTTAGAGAAGCGAAGCAACCATTTGAATCAGTAGTGTTTAGGATATATTCTCCAGCATAAATTGCATTTAAGTCTTCAGAAAAATAGGGTAAAACTCCGTTTATTGGACTTACCCATTGATAAGTATATCCTGGAGTCCCCCCAAATGTGGTGGCTTGTATCTCACCTGTGTTTTCTCCGAAACAAGTAATATCAACAGGCAATGCACTTAGTCCCAATTCTTGAAGTGGCTCATCAATAACGAAAGGGGTTTGATTCGTGCAATTTTTAGAGTCTGTAACTGTTAGCGTATATGATCCCGCGATTAAAGAAGAAAGGTCTTCAGTAACTTGTCCAGAATCCCATGAGTAGCTAAATGGCAAATTCCCACCATAAACCGATACTTCGATTTCACCATCCGATTCACCTTTACAGTTCACATTAGTAATTAGACCATTAACGACGATTGGATTTGGTTCTATAATAATAACTTCAGCGTTGGCGGTGCATCCTTTCGAATCTGTTACTGAGACACTGTATGTGCCTGAATTTAGATTTGATAAATCTTGGACAACTGAACCGTTGGACCAGTTGTAGAAATATGGGGGGGTGCCTCCGTATACTGAAAGGTCGATTGATCCATTGTTGATGCCGCCACCACATTGCTTGTCTAGTTTTGAGTAGCTTAGATAAAGCACGGCAGGTTCATTAACTGTTGCTCCAGAAAAAAGCTGACATCCATTATTGTCTACAATGTCAACAGTGTATTGCCCGGCTTCAATGTTTGATAAGGCAGTTGTTGCTGAGTTACTTGTAAAAGTATTTCCATTTGACCATTGGAAGCTGTAAGGAAAGGCATGTGATTCTGCATTAATAGTGACATCGATACTCCCAGTAGCATCTTCATAACATGCCACATCGTTGACAGAGCTATTCACTTGTATTGGTGAGGCCTTCATTTTAAACGAGGGCATTGTCACTGGATCAAAACCTTCTAATTCCCAATCATCCTCAAACCAATTATATTGAAAAGAACCTATTGGTATAGAGGTCTCCCAAAGTGGTCCAACGCTTAGCTCAAAACCAGGAAACCCTAAGTCCGGAACAACAACTTCTGGTGTGCAAGCGGTATAAGTACACCAACACCAAGGACAAGACCACGATGGACATGGGTATGGAATAGGAATGCATATTTCGGGGATAGTAAATCCTGGGATAACAACTACTTCAGGTATTTCAAAGCCAAATTCAAAAGCACTCATCAAAAAGTCAAAAGAAACTTCGTCATAGGTGCGATTTTTTATGTCACCAACAATTGAATAAGTAGGTGTGATATTCAATTCTTCGTAATAACAAGGGTATTGATATTGGAGCTGGTCTCCTACTTCAAAGGTTATGATGCTTGATTGTCCCGTTGATGATACCGCTCCTGAAGAACCGTTAATAATTGAATAATTTACAGGAAGAGGAAAATCCATTTCGGCATATACTTTAGGTGTGAAGTCGAAACATTGTTTATTCGTAATGTTTGCATCAAAGCTTGCACTAAAAAAATTCCAGCTTACCTCTGCTACTCCCCCAATTTCTTCTGAACCCGAGAGGTTTTCTAAAACCGCACCAACCGCAGCGGCTGGTCCAGGAACACTTGATAATACACCACCTAACAAATCGAATATTTCAAGGTTTAGATTAAAATACGTTGAGTCTCCACATGCGTTGATATCGCCATTTGAATTGATAGTAGGGTCAGTGTTCACGTATGGAATAGTGATTGAACCCGAAAGACCGAGAGCTGAAGGAAGTTCTACAGGAAAAGCACTACCGTAGTATACTTGCCATGGGATAAAATTTGGGTAGGGAGAAGTTGTTGGATCTTCCTCTGGTGGAAGTGCGTAAGGCCAATTTCCAGCAGGAGGCTCGGTTCCGCCCACATATGGAGGCAAAGCACCTGGGCCGAGACACCATATTCCATTCTCTCCATCCGTAGAAGCTCCAGAACCGCTAATTGTTAATATATTAATCGTTTGAAGTCCTGTGTCAAAGGAAGGAATGATAGGGAAAGTAACACATCCAAAAAAACACAATTGTGCACTGGCAGATGCTGCCATTTGAAAATAGAAATCCCAGAAAAATTCTCCTGCAGTTGGATATAGAGTTTCTAATTTCCAATTGTTAAGGCAGTCGTAAGAAGAGGCAATCGTAACATTGTCCCCTTGATCATAGGATAAGTCATTGGGCATGTTTAGCTCAATATCAATAGGATAGTCGACCTCAATGGTTCCTGTTGTAAAGCCTTCAATTCTAACTTCACTGCCGATGACACCTGAGAAAGCTCCACTTAACCCTCCACCAAAACTTTGGCCGGCAATAGATACTATTCCAGAACTACCAGTATCAAAACTCACATCCCAACCTTGTTCAAACAAGGTGATTTCTTGGTCAATTGTAAATGGGCTAAATGAAGGCCCCCACATATTTTGAACTCCTGAGTTAAAACTCACATTATGATTTACCAATTGTTGAGAAAAAGAGGTGTTTAAGAAAAGAAAAGAAATAACGAAAAGTGATGTTTTTAAATAACCAGTAAGACTTTTTTTCGAATGAATCATTTTTTCTGCGAACTTAATCTAGTAAATCAATATTAGCGGTAGCAATACTATTGTCAATGGGTCCAGTCAAAAGCTCTTCTAAATCCATAGGATAAGTAATGTTTAGCCAAAGCGTTTTTTTGGTATTCCCTATAAACACCATTTTTCTAATGAATGTATTTCCGTTTAATTCAAATGAAAATGTAAGTCCTTTCCCTTTACTTCCAGAACGGGTTATAATATCCTCTTTACTTTTAAGAGTCAGTTTATTACGGTCCATGTAGTCTTGATCGATGGCTTCAATAATTCTAATATAATTTGAATTTTCAAGTTGCAACATCATTATAGCTGCACTGTTTTGCATCGATAAATAACCATTGAATGCGGAGGTTGTGTCAAATCCAATTGGTGGTGTTATGGCAGCGATGTTTGCGTTTTTTGTAGCAGGTATTTTTTGAGAAAAGCCATAGCATCCACAAAACATTAAGAAAGAAAGACACGCCAAAAGACGGGTTCCAACAATAAATTTAAACTTCATTAAACTACGATCAATTAATTAACTGTACCTTGCAAAATTAGAATATAAAATCAACATGTTCGAATCTAATAATCATTTATATCCAAAAAATAATAACTAGGATTAGGGGATTATTCATCCGGCGCAACTACTGTATACCCGACCGGTACTTGTAAAGAGAATAAAGATTCTTGGTTTTCTAAAGAAAAAAGAAGGTTTGAAGCTTTATATCTTAATTGAACCCCTTCTGAAATTGCAGAAAATTCCATCGGAAACCCGGGAATAAAATCATTAGTAAGTTTATATTCCGATAAGTCAATTTCAAAATCATTGGTACACCAATATTGTATTTTAAATTCGGTATTTGTCAGAACCACCTTATAACACTCAAAACCTAAAATCATCTTTTTTTCATCTTTGAAAACATCTATTTGGGATGTTGAATCAACTCGAATTGGGACAGTTTGAAGTTCATTGGTGTTGGATCTTTTGGCAAACTTACCCATAGGGCTGTCCATAAGGTTTAATGATTTATTTTTTGCCTTATCTAGGATTGTTGTGACATTATAGTTTCCCGCCATTTTAAACTCGACACGTGCAAATTTTTCTGCAAAATAGATTCTTAAAGAACTATTCCTCATGAGTCCAACTTTTTGCCTTACCTCGAGGCTCGTATCTAGAGCATTTGCGGAAATAGAGTACTGTAAAAACCCTTCTTTTTGAGCCACTAAAAAGAGGGGTGAAAGGAAAAGAAAAAGTATTAAGGTTTTTATCATTAAAGCAATTTAAGGGTAAAAATAGTCAAAGATTTAGTTTAAAAGGCCTGATTCAACTTGGTCTTTTTATTGAACCCTTATTGCATCAAAAGATCCTGATATGGTATGAGGAGAGTCAAATGCATCGATTACGGTTCCTGAAAAATCACCTTTGGCCATTGTCGCTTCCAAATCATCTGTGACTCCCCAAACCAAACTGGGAAAGGAGGTAATGTTTACCGTTACACTTCCTTCATCTGAAGTGTAGGCGTTCATCCCATGCATAATGGATATGAGCCCCTCACTATCGGAATCGAAAACATAGCTCCCAGTAGATGTTAGATCTACTGAAGCGATCTGAATGGTAAATAGATTGTCATCACTGACGAGTAAAACCTGTCCTCCGCCTTCCGGTATCCCCGCATTTGTTTGAAATATCCCTGGGCATCCAGTTAGGTCTCCCGCTTCTGTGTAGGTTCCTTCATATGAATAATTCGTACCATCAATAGTTATATCCCATTGAACTAAAGCCGTGTTTTCGGGTTCATCTTCTTTCCCACAACCAACGAGCTGAGATATAAGTAGTATTGCAAGAATGGTGTAGGACAATTTTCTTAAATATTTCATAAGTAGTTATTTTTATCTAATGTATGGTTTTGAAGACATTGAATGGGATATACTTTTTAAATAACATCTACGATTGAACATTTGTAATTCTCAAATGAATATTAAGCCCATTGGGGAAATCTCTTTTGCGAGATTTATAATTCTTTCGTTATCTTGCGATATGCTAAAAAAACTCATTTTTCTATCTTTACTGATGTGTTTTAATTCATTTGGGCAGCTTCAAGATTCATTCATTCATAATGGAGAAGAAAGAACTTTCGTTTATTATATTCCAGATTCTTGGAATGCTTCTTCCGAATATCCATTATTGATCGTTCTTCACGGTTTGACACAATCTGGCAATGGAATTATGAATATCACCGGTTTCAACGAAATATCAGAAGCCAATGATTTTATTGTTTGTTATCCAGATGGTTTAAACGCCTCCTGGAATGCCGATATGAATTCCTTAAATTCAGATGTAGATGATATCGGATTTGTTGAGGAGTTGATTAATTATTTTGAATCAAATTTAAATACAAATCCACAAAAAAGGTATTTGAGTGGATTCTCCAATGGGGGCTATTTGAGCCATAAAATCGCAAGCGAATCGGAAATGTGCATTGCTGCTATTGCTACCGTCTCCGGAAACATGTCCACAACAACGTACGAGAATTTTAATCCTATGCACCCAACTTCGGTACTTCACATACATGGAACTAGTGATGCAATCGTGCCATATAATGGGGGTGCTTCAACAGGGGCATCTGTTGATGATGTTTTGTTGCTCTGGCGGGATTTTTTGTCTTGTGATACTGATCCTCTAATACAGGCCATGCCCAATCCTAATATTTTTGACTTGTCGTATCCAATACGATATATTTACCAAAACTGCAGTGGGTCGGAACTTGAGCATATTAAAGTAGTAGGAGGGGGGCATCAGTGGCCAGGAATTGAAACATTGATTGGTGGTTTAGGAACCATTAACTTGGATTTTTATTCACCTCAAGTGATTTGGGATTTTTTAAACGGAAAGTCATGTCTTCAGGGTGTTGGGCTATTTGAATCGTCTAACCAAACCAAACACCTTTTAAAAGTCGTTGATTATATGGGGCGGGAGGTTAAAAATCATGAAAGTGGTCCCTTTTTATGGATTTTTGATGATGGTTCTATTGAACACAGGTTCCAAATCACAGAATAAGCCAAAAAGATTATTGTATCTTTAATTTATATGACGATGACTCAGACGGTTTCAAGGTTTACGTCTCTCCTATTTTTTTACACTTTATTTTGCAGCCATTTGGCCTCTGCTCAGGTTGTGACACAGGACCGAAGAGTGTCTTGGAATGATGCCGGGTTGCGCGATACAAGTACCTTGAACTTTACAATGATAAACGTACTTAATGAAGGCTTTGATAATACAGGGATAGATGCCAATAATATTAAAATGGATAGCTTAATTAATGAATTTGGTTCTGATGGGGTGGTGTTCTTTTTTCCTCAAGGTGATTATCTATTTAATAACACCATAGATTTACTATCAAATCAGATCCTAAAAGGAGAGGGAATGAATCAGACAGAATTTGTTTTTGATCTTGGAGGTTCTGGTGATGCCATAAGGGTAAACGGGGGTATTGATAATTCATCTGAACCATTGCTTTCTATGAACGCTTTTAAAGGACAGTATTATATCCAATCGGATGAAAGCAACCAAGTAAGCGCAGGCGATTGGATAAAGCTTTTTCAGCAGGATGATGATTTAGTGACGTCTTCTTGGGCGCTCAACTCGGTGGGTCAGATTGTTAAAGTGAGTAATGTAATAGGTGATACAATTCTCCTCGAATCAGCATTGCGTATGGATTTTGCAATCCAAAAGGCGCCAAGGTTTAAAAAGATGCAAATGAAATCTAATGTTGGTATTGAATGCTTAAAGCTACTTCGCCTCGATGACGCAGCACCAGAACAAGCGTCAAATTTTGCATTTCGATATGCTTCAAATTGTTGGTTAAAAAATGTAGAATCAGAAAATTGCACTTTTTCGCATGTAGTTGCCGAAAATGCATCGAACTTAAAAATTGGCCGTTCTTATTTTCATCATGGTTTTGATTATGGAGGTGGAGGAAGAGCCTATGGAGTATCCTTACAGTTCACGACAAATGAATGTCTTATTGAAGACAATATATTTGAACACCTGAGACATTCAATGTTGTTGCAAGCAGGACCAAACGGGAATGTATTCTCCTATAATTTTTCAACGGATCCTTATTGGACGAGTAGCAATCCAATTATTCCGAGTGACGCAGCAGGAGATATGGTCCTGCATGGTAATTATCCCTTCGCAAATTTATTTGAACAAAACAGTGGTCAGAACATCGTGATTGATAACTCACATGGCGCCAATGGACCGCACAATACTTTTCTAAGAAACAGAGCGTCTTTATTTGGAATTTTTTTTAGTGATGCCACATCCCCTTCTCAAAACTTGGTGGGTAACGAAATCCCCAATACAACATCACCTTACAGCTTTGTCAATTACTCAATACAAGGCATTGATCAGTTCGAATACGGAAACAATAATAAGGGAAATATCACGCCTAGTGGAACAGAAACATTGGCTGATGAAAGCTACTTTTATAATGAAATGCCTTCATTTCTAAATGCACCTGAATGGGTTGGTATTGGTACGCCAAATATTATGGAACAGAATAAGATTCCAGCACAAAATCGATTTGAATCTGGAACAATTTATAATTATCCCTGCGCCGAAGAGGACCCTGTCCTTCAAGCTAGTAACGAATTTCAATTTAAATTTCACGTTTATCCAAATCCAGCGTCAGATGAGTTGATTATTGATAGTGATCGAAAAGGCATGATTATTATTTATGATGTGAAAGGTGGTCGGATAGCGGAACTACAAGTTCGAATCGGCCTAAACAAATTGAATGTGATTACATTCCCAAAGGGGATATATCGTGCTGTATTGATGAATATGAATCAAGATGTGCTCCTGCAAAAGTCATTTGTTGTTGATTGATATCCTCTGCTCCACAATTCAATCTGCCCACTGTTTTGCCTGATGGCAGTTTTAAATAATAAACTGATTCATTTTTTTTGATTTAAAAGCTTATTTTAGAACAAATTTAAAATATGAAAAATCTTGCTGTTGTCCTATGCACCCTATTTATTTATGGAACAGTGCATTCACAAAACATTTTAATAGACGAGGACTTTGAAGGGGCAAATTTACCTGCAGGGTGGTCTATTTCAACTAATGCCTCTGATGGAGGATGGAATTTAGGAACCAATCAAAACATAGAGAGCCAATGGTGGTCTGTCGCGCCACATGGCAATATTATTGGGACAAATGATGATGATTGTGATTGTGATAAAAGCATGGATTATTTAATTATGCCACCAATGGATTTTTCAAGCTCTGTTGCTGTGGCTTTACAATTTGAAAATTATTATGATGGTGGAAGTTTTGGTGGGGACACTGAAACGGCAACACTAGAATATTCATTTGATAATGGGTCAACGTGGACAGTTTTCTCTGAAATTATTGGAACAGATGATGGGGATTGGGATGCGCAATCATTTGATTTAAGTATTTTGACTGGCAATTCAAATGTTCTCATTGCTTTTCATTACAATGATAATGGTGGATGGATGTTTGGATGGGCCATTGATGATGTGGTCTTATTTGAACCTCAAGGCCTAGATGCGGCACTGACCAATCTTTCTGTAAATGGAAATCAGGACGCCCCAACCACTATACCTATCACCGGAACCGTAAGCAATGTGGGATCGGAGGTCATTACATCCTTTGACATCACATGGAGCCTTAGTGGAGGAGTTGCTTATACCCAAAATTTTTCAGGACTCAATTTGTCTTCTTTAGCCACATACGAGTTTACCCATCAGGACACCTGGACAATTTCCCAATCCGGGCTTTACAATTTAGATGTGACCGTTAGCAATGTGAACGGCCAAGCCTTAGACGATAACCCTGATAATGATGTCTACTCCCAAAACGTGCAAGCACTCGAATACGGAACCATACAAGATGGAGGGATTCAAAGGGAATACATTTATTACCACCCAGGATCAGCTCCTCCAAATTGCCCATTAGTTTTTGTTTGTCACGGCTACACTGGTTCAGCGGAAGGCATTATGAATTATTCTGGATTTAATCAACTTGCTGATGAGTATGGTTTTGCTGTTTGTTACCCACAAGGAATCGAAGATGGCGGCGGCAATACATTCTTTAATGTTGGATATGACTTTCAAAATAATGAAACAGTCGATGATGTTGCCTATTTACAGAATTTGAATTCGTATTTCCAAAATACTTACTCCTTGGATGCAGACAAGGTTTTTTGTACAGGAATGTCGAATGGTGGAGATTTGTGCTATATGCTTGCATGTCAAGCTTCTGAGACGTTTAGGGGGGTTGCACCAATTGCAGGCATGATCATGCAAGACATCATGGACGATTGCAATCCTACTAGCGAGGTATCTATACTTGAGGTGCATGGGACACAAGACAATGTCACCTATTTTGATGGTGACCCCAATAATATTGATGGTTGGGGGGCATATCCGAGCATTCCTGAAACGATGACTTTTTTCAATAATCTGTTTGGATTACAGCTCGTTAGTACTGCAAACTTTCCCAACATTAATACCAATGATGGCAGTACGGTATCATCTGAAAAATACGGATCATCTAATTCTTGCACTGAAGTTTGGTTATATACCGTTCAAGGGGGAGGTCATGATTGGCCAGGAGCCTATGGGAATATGGACATTGAGGCAAGCAGAGAGGCTTGGTTGTTTTTTGATCAGTTGTGTGCACAATCAGTTGGGACAATTGAGATCCCTAATTCTGCAGAGAGAAAATTAATTAAGATAATTGATTTAATGGGCAGAGAGGTAAAAGACAATAGCTCAGAGGTATTCATTTATCAATATTCTGACGGAACCACAGAAAAAAAGATAAAAGGACTGTAATATCTTGTGGTATCTCTTACCCGTTGATAAATCCCCGCTTGGTTTCATATATATCGCTTAATACCCCAAATCTACGTATAAGCACTTAACACTACCGATACGATTACGTATTGGTTGTTTCGTAGGCTTGTGTATTTTTCATTCTGTCCGTTAGTTTTTCTT
>Ga0209223_10001147_pt1 | contig 29300 bp, 40 predicted proteins | sample COG_06_FD_184750 | JGI IMG/M metagenome (GOLD analysis project Ga0209223, IMG submission 184750) | Pelagic Microbial community sample from North Sea - COGITO 998_met_06 (SPAdes) (version 2) | ecosystem: Environmental > Aquatic > Marine > Neritic zone/Coastal water | place: Helgoland, sampling...
CAATTCATTTGAAATTTCAGAAATAGCATCAAAATCTTTGATAAATATTTCAAAACTTCCAATTTGATTTAAATCCCAATTATTCATCATTTGGATATGTCTAATATCTCCCAAAAAATATGTTTGATCAAACTCAATTAATCCGGAATTAAATATTCCAACGACTTTAAAATTTCTTTCATTTGGACGTGAATAGCCTTTTTTAAAAAAAGTGGTATTAAATTTTTCGTCAAGGTTAATTGACAATCTTTTGGATAGGTATTCGGATATAATTACCTCATTATTTATCTCTTTAGTTTTTGAAGGAAGTCTGCCTTGAACTATGTATTTTGAAAATTCCGCATAGTTGAAATCTTTATTTATTCCTTTCAAAACGACACCTTCAAATGTAGTTTCTGTTGTTATAACTGCTGATTTATATGCTACTGTTTGTATATGATAAATATTAGGATTTTTATCATTATTAAAATCTTGATTAATTGAAATGGGTTTTAATGAAGATTGAGAAGAATTATTTTGAAAATTTGAAATAGAAATATGACCAAAAAACGAAGACATTTTGTTTTGTATGGTTTTTTGAAGGCCTTTTCCAGACGATATAGAAACCATCATCATTACCAACCCTAACGTTATTGATAAAATTGATATTTTTATAATTGGAGCAGATATGGTATTTTTATAAGGCTTATTCCTTATAATTCGAGATGCAATAAATGATTCAAATCTCATAATTAATGAAATCTAATATAATTATACTCAAAAGTACCTTTTTTTTGATTTTAATAAGCTTTAGCTTTTTATCTTTTTCACAAAACAATGATAAATTAATTGTTGGCGCTGATAGGACTGAGCTGTATTTAGATGAAATAAAAGGATTAAATATTGCTATTGTTGCCAATCTAACTTCAAAAATAAGTTCGAGTAAGAGTTCAATTCATCTAATAGATTCTCTATTAAAATTAAATATTAAAATTAAAAAAGTGTTTTCACCAGAACATGGATTTAGAGGTATTGCTGATGCTGGTGAAAAAGTAGATGACGGATTCGATATAAAAACTGGCCTTCCTATTATTTCATTACATGGTACTAATAAAAAACCAACAAAAGAACAGATGATAGGCATTGATGTTTTTATTTTTGATATTCAGGATGTTGGAGCTAGATTCTACACTTATATTTCAACACTTCATTATGTGATGGAAGCTGTGGCGGAAAATAACAAAAAGTTAATAATTCTTGACAGGCCTAATCCAAACGGACATTATATAGATGGACCTGTTTTAGAGAACAAATTTAAAAGTTTTGTTGGCATGCACCCTGTGCCAATTGTTCATGGAATGACAATTGGTGAATTTGGAATAATGATTAATAGTGAAGGCTGGATGAAAAATAAAATTAAATGTAATTTAAAAGTTGTTCCTATTAAAAATTATAACAGAGGTGTAATTTATGAATTACCCATAAAACCCTCCCCCAATCTTCCTAACAAAAAATCTATCAATTTATACCCAAGCTTATGTCTTTTTGAACAAACAACTGTTAGTATTGGAAGAGGAACTAATATGCAATTTCAAATAATTGGAAACCCAAGTTGGGATAAAACTAATTTTAAGTTCACACCGAGATCAATGTCTGGAGCAAAATATCCAAAATATTTAGATGAAGTGTGTAATGGAATTGATTTAAGAAAAAATATTTTGCTAAATGAAATCAATTTAGAATGGATAATAAACGCTTACAACAAATCCACAAATAAATCTATTTTTTTTAAAAGTGGGTTCAATAAATTAGCTGGAAATGAAAAACTTCAACAACAAATTATTGAAGGACTAAACCAGATTGAAATTAAACAAAGTTGGAAAAATGGAATTGAACAATTTAAAAATATTAGATCTAAATATCTTTTGTATAAATAAATTGCTAGGGAATATTTAAATATTTATGCGTTTGTAATGAGATTTTCCATTTTGTATTATTCATCACATAATCAACAATTAAAGGTATCATTTCTTCTCTTTTTTCCCATTCAGGCTGCAAATAAAGTATACAATTTTTAGATACTTTTTTAGCTTGCTCTTCTGCATATTTTAAATCATGCTTATTAAAAACGATTATTTTTAATTCATTAGCTTTCTTATAAACTTCAGCGAGGGGACTTTTTCTTTTTTTTGGAGACAAACATATCCAATCCCAAATACCAGTTAATTTATTTGAACCTGAGGTTTCGATATGTATTTTTAAATTATTTTCTTTTAATAGTTCTGTTAGTGGGTCCATATTCCACATTAAAGGTTCTCCTCCTGTAATAACAACCATTTTGGAGTATTGTTTTGCTTTTTGAACTATTTTTTGAATTGAATAAATTGGATGAAGATCTGAATTCCAACTTTCTTTTACATCACACCAATGACAACCAACATCACATCCTGCAATTCTTATGAAATAAGCTGCTGAACCTTTATAAAAACCCTCACCTTGAATCGTATAAAAAGATTCCATAATGGGTAATTTTAATCCTTTACTTAAATCTAAATTGACTTCATTTTGATTCATGTGGCAAATATATAGTATATAATTAATTAAGATTTAAAAGGAATTAGTACTTTTAATAAAGTTTAAATCAATGAAATATATACTGACTATTCTTGTTTTATCTTGTATTGGATGTTCCAATAATCCAAATTATTTAATTAAAAAAGGTAAAGTTGGAAAAATAAATTCTAAATCAATTGTAAAAGACATTGATTCATTATTTTCTAACGATTCTATTGTAAAAAGAATCGGTGTAGGAGATTATATGTTTGAAAGTGAGGACAAGTATTTAATTTATGACAATTTGAATAATCACCTTCTAACTTTAATACCAAAACAGCAACACGACGCGAACGAAAAAATTGAGACTATCCAAATTTATAGTAATAAATTTATAACTTCTAAAGGAATAAATATTGATAGTTCATTTGGTGATATTAATAAAAAACACAAGATATCTAGTATTCAAAATACAATTAACAATATTGTTGTCTTTGTCGATGAAATTGATGCTTACTTTATAATAGATAAAAAAAACTTTGCTTTAGACTTAAGAATTGGTACTGAAAAAAAAATTGAAGCAATAAATATTCCTTCAAATTCTAAAATAAAAAGATTTATGATTGGCTGGAATTAAATTATTTAAAAATGAATAAACTTTCTCCATTCCATTTAGCAATTCCTGTCAATAATTTAGAAAAATGTAGAGTTTTTTACAGAGATTTATTGGAACTGAAAGAAGGAAGAAGCAGTGATCATTGGGTTGACTTTAATTTCTTTGGTCACCAACTAGTTATTCATTTTGATAAAAATAAAACTATTTCAAAAAAAAGCAATCCAGTGGATGGAAAGGAAGTACCAATTCCACACTTTGGTGTTGTATTAAAATGGAATGAATTTCATGAGTTTTCCGAAGTTCTTAAAAAGAAAAAAATAATATTTATTATAGAGCCTTATATAAGATTTCAAGGGCTTGTTGGGGAACAAGCTACCATGTTTTTTAAAGATCCATCTGGAAATGCCTTGGAATTCAAATCTTTTAAAGACCCAAGTCAAATATTTGCTAAATAATTAAGTTTTTAAACTTTTTGATAAAAGAGTGTTTTTCAATAGCATAGCAATTGTCATTGGACCTACTCCACCAGGTACTGGTGTTATATGACTTGCCTTTAATTTAACTGAATCATAATCAACATCCCCTTTGATCAAATATCCCCTTGGATGGGATTCATCTTTAACTCTAGTAATTCCCACATCAATTATAACAACTTCATTTTTAACCATATTAGATTTTATAAAATTCGGAACTCCAAGAGCAGAAATAATAATATCTGCTTTTTTAGTAAAATCTTCTAAATTATTAGTCCTACTGTGAACTAATGTAACAGTCGAATTACCAGGGTTTTCTTTTCTACTCATTAAAATACTTATTGGTCTACCCACTATATTACTTCTTCCAATAACCACTGTATTTTTTCCAGCGGTTTCAATTTTATATCTTTTTAAAAGTTCAATAATTCCATAAGGCGTTGCTGATATGAAAGTTTCCATGTTTAAAGCCATTTTTCCAAAATTAGTAGGATGAAAACCATCAACATCTTTATTTGGATCTACTGCCATTAAAATTTTATCTTCATTAATATGTTTTGGTAAAGGCAACTGGACTATAAAACCATCTATTTTATCATTATTATTTAGTTCTTCTATTTTTGCTAATAAGCTTTCCTCTGTAATATCCTCAGTTAACTTAATAAGTGTTGATTCAAATCCAACCTCCTTACAAGATCTAACCTTACTACCTACATAAGTCAAACTAGCTCCGTCGCTTCCAACTAAAACAGCAGCTAAGTGTGGAGCTCTTCCACCATTTTTAATAATATTATCAACTTCATTTTTAATCTCTTGCTTTATTACTTTAGAGATCATTTTACCATCTATAATTTTCATAATTATTTATTTATTTCATTCCCTGCATCATTTGCATTAATTTTCCAGAACCTCCACCTCCTTGCATCATTTTCATCATTTTAGACATTTGTTCAAATTGTTTTAATAACCTGTTTAATTCTTGAATATCTAATCCGCTTCCCTTAGATATTCTTTTTTTTCTATTTACATCAATAATTTTTGGGTTTGATCTTTCTTTTGGTGTCATAGAGTAAATTAGAGCTTCGATGTGTTTAAATGAATCTTCATCAACTTCATTATCTCCCATTGCTTTACTAGCGCCAGGTATCATATTAACCATGTCTTTAAGATTACCCATTTGTTTAATTTTCTTGATTTGTTCTAAAAAATCATCTAAACCAAATTGACTTTTTGCAATTTTTTTGTTTAAAATACGGGCCTGCTTTTCATCATACAAATCTTGTGCTCTTTCAACTAAAGAAACAACATCACCCATTCCAAGAATTCTATCTGCCATTCTTTCAGGATGAAAGATATCAATTGCATCCATTTTTTCACCTGTTCCTATAAACTTAATAGGCTTATCAACAACTGACTTTATTGATAAAGCTGCTCCTCCCCTAGTATCTCCATCAAGCTTTGTTAGTACTACACCATCAAAATTTAAAATATCATTAAATGTCTTAGCTGTATTAACCGCATCTTGTCCAGTCATTGAATCAACAACAAATAAAGTTTCACATGGATTAATTGACAAATGAATATCTTTTATTTCATTCATCATTTTTTCATCGATTGCTAATCTTCCTGCAGTATCTACAATAACAAGATTCTTTCCGTTTTTCTTTGCATATGCAACCGCATCTTTGGCAATTTTAATAGCATTTTTTTCATTATCATCAGAATATACCTCTACACCAATTTGTTCTCCAATAACTTTCAACTGTTCAATAGCTGCTGGTCTATATATATCACAAGCAACCAAAAGAGGTTTTTTTGATTTCTTTTTCAACAAATAACTTGCAAGTTTACCGCTAAAAGTTGTTTTTCCAGATCCCTGAAGACCAGACATTAAAATAACAGTGAAAGTATTTGATAAATTAATGCCTGCTGACTCACCGCCCATAAGTGAGGTTAATTCGTCTTTAACTATCTTAACCATTAATTGACCAGGGTTAAGAGTTGTTAGAACATTTTGACCAATTGCCTTTTTCTTAACATTAGTTGTAAACTCTTTTGCAGTTTTAAAATTCACATCTGCCTCAAGTAGAGCTCTTCTGACCTCCTTTAAAGTTTCCGCGACATTTATTTCTGTAATCTTACCCTGTCCTTTAAGAACTTTAAATGCTGAGCTGAGTTTTTCTGTAAGGTTATTAAACATCTTATTTAATTTGATACAAATTTAGTAATTTGTAAATATTAGGACTAAAATTTAAAACTATTAATTATTCTTCATCTTGAAAATAACTAATGTGTGAGGAAATGTAATTGCAGCTAAAAATGAAAAAAATATACTAATAAGTAAATTTTGATAATCTTTAAGAAAGTAATACAAAAAAAGTAGACCCATCAATGATAATATCCAGTATAGAAAAGAGCTTTTGAAATAATTAAAAAATGATGTCATGCTATTAGAACCATAAATATATTGTGATTGTTCGATGATAGAGGGGATACTATGCCAAAAAACAAAATATATACCAAAGGATAATATTAAACTAGAGTTATAAAAAATTATTGATAATAAAATCAAAAGAAAAGACTGAACAAATAATTGTTCAGATAAATGATTAAAATTTAAAAAAACAGAAGTGAGTAAACCTGCTATTGAAAAATATAATAGATAATCATAAAATTTTAAATCTATATTTAATCCTGTGATATCCAACACAATTTCACTTACAAAGCTATTATTTAACCAAAAAAGAAAAGAGAAAATAAACAAACCATAAATAAAATAAAAAATTTCTAATTTTTTTTCCTTTTTATTAACAAACATTGTCCATTGTTGTTCTCCAAAATGATATGAACTAAATAAAACAAAAAACATCAACGCTAATGAGGGAATCAAATAAAAAAAAATTCCAAACGAAATAACCATAACTAGGTATGGAATTAATAATGAAACAAAGGAATCATTATTATTTATTTTAATTTTTAATAGCGATAAATCATTAGCTCCATGAATAATTCCAAAAGACAAAATTCCACTGAATATCAACAAGTTCTGTATAAACTCGTTTAAAATTAAACTGAGAAATAAACAAAAAACCGAGGAAAATAGTATCAATTTGAACGAAAAAGTGTTAAAAATTTGAGATTTTAACATCATATCTTAAAAAAATTTATTTACAAATGTAGGGATTAAGAATTGTTTTTATATATTTGATATTTAACAAAACAATTAATTATAATAATTATGGAAAATTTTTTAAACGTAATGTATTTTTTTGGTGATACACCTGCTGCTGACGATTTAGTAGGAATTACCTTTTGGATAGGAACTATGGCAATGATGGCAGCATCAGCTTTTTTCTTTCTATCGCTAAATTCAGTAGATGCTAAATGGAGAAATTCCATTTTAGTTTCTGGATTGATCACTTTCATTGCTGCAGTTCACTACATGTACATGAGAGACGCACACGCAAGTGGAGACAGTACAACAGTATTCAGATATGTAGACTGGATTCTTACTGTTCCCTTAATGTGTGTTGAATTTTATTTAATTCTTAAAGCCGCTGGTGCAACTAAAACTCACCTAAGAGACTTAATTGTACTTTCTACAATTATGCTTGTTACAGGATTTGTTGGTGAAGCTGGATTGGGTAACGCTGCTTTGTTTGGATTCTTTTCTGGTGCCGCATATTTCGGCATTGTCTACATGATCAAATTCGGATCATTAGCTAAAATAGCTGCTTCTGCGGGAGGACCAGTTCAATCTGCTCACAACATGTTATTTTGGTTTGTATTTGCAGGATGGTCTATATACCCAATAGGTTATATGATTGGAACAGGTGATGGTATGTGGTATGAATTTATGACAGGTCTTATCGCAGCTGAAAACATGGATTTAATCTACAATATTGGTGATTCAATTAACAAAATTGGATTTGGTCTTGTAGTTTACAATCTTGCTGTTTCCAAGTAAGAAATTCAATTATTTATATAAAAAAACCGCTCGTTGAGCGGTTTTTTTTTACATTTTTTCTGGAACATCTATACCTAAAAGTTTCATAGAACTCTTAATAACTTGGCCTACCTTATTTGAAAGAGCTAATCTAAAGTTTTTGATTTCTAAATCTGAAATTTTAAGAACAGTTGTAGACTGATAATATGAGTTAAACATTTTTACTAATTCAAATGTATAGTTAGCTATCAGGGCAGGACTATAATTATCTGCTGCCGCTTTGATAGCTAAAGGAAATTGAGTAAGTTGTTTTAAAATATCTCTTTCTTTTTTAGTAATTTCTATATCTAAATCAATTTTTTTATAATTAAATTTTGCTTTGCTTTTCAATGATTGAATCCTTGCATATGCATATTGAATAAAAGGCCCTGTATTACCATTAAAATCTATTGATTCACTAGGGTCAAATAAAATTCTTTTTTTAGGGTCTACCTTCAATATAAAATATTTTAGTGCACCAAGACTAATTGTAGAATCAAGAAAATCTTTTTCTGATATTGAAAAATCATCGATTTTTCCAAGCTCATTTGATAAATTACTTGCATTTGATTTCATTTCATTAATTAATTCATCTGCATCCACAACTGTACCTTCCCTACTTTTCATTTTTCCAGAGGGTAAATCAACCATTCCATAACTTAAATGATGTAAATTTTTAGACCAATCATAATTTAATTTTTTTAAAATTTTAAATAAAACTTTAAAATGATAGTCCTGTTCGTTTCCAACAGTATAAATCATTCCATCCATCTTTGGATGATTATTATATCTTAGAAGAGCTGTTCCTAAGTCTTGAGTTATATAAACAGAGGTGCCATCTGATCTTAGAAGAATCTTTTCGTCTAGTCCCTCTTCTGTTAGATCGATCCATACAGAACCATCTTCTTTTTTAAAAAATATATTTTTTTGTAAACCTTGATTAATAATGTTCTTTCCTAGTAAATAAGTGTTACTTTCATAATAAGATGAATCAAAATCAACTCCTAAATCACTGTAAGTCTTATCAAAACCTTCATAAACCCAAGAATTCATTTTTTTCCAAAGTTCTATAACTTGTTTATCACCCGATTCCCATTTAATCAATAAATTTTGTGCTTCTAAGAAAATAGGAGCATTTTTTCGAGCAAAAATTTTATCATTTCCATTTTTTATTAGTTCTAATATTTGTTCATTATAAATTTTATCAAAAAGAACATAATATTGTCCTACAAAAAAATCTCCTTTTTCTCCAGTTTCTGATGGAGAAGTATTTTTACCAAAATTCAACCAAGCGACTATAGATTTACAAATATGAATTCCTCTGTCGTTAATGATTTGAGTTTTATGAATATTTTTTCCGCTAGCTTCTAAAATTTGAGAAATAGAATATCCTAGTAGAATATTTCTAATATGACCTAAATGTAATGGCTTATTTGTATTTGGAGAGGCAAATTCCACTAAAACCAAAGGATCATTAACTTTAGGTTTATTTATTCCGTAATTATCCTTTATAGAAATTTGATTTAAAAACTCTAAATAAAATTTAGTATGAATTAATAAATTAACAAAACCTTGGATCAAATTATAACTCTCTACATATTTAGATTCTTTGACAAGAAAATTGCCGATATCATTTCCAATTTCAACAGGTGATTTTCTAAGTTTTTTAACAAGAGGAAATATAACTACAGTTATATCGCCTTCAAAATCTTTTTTAGTGGTTTGAATCTCTAATTCAGTAAAATCTAAATCATATTTTTTAAAAATAAAATGGGATAATTTATTTTTTAATATTCTGTGGAGATTCATTTAAATTATTTGAAAGTAAATATACTTATAAAAAGAATAAATTATATTTTAATAAAATACATTTGTATAATTAATTAATAAAAAAAATGCTGAGAAATATTTCATACAATGATCATAAGATAAAAGAAGAAATAATTAAAATGATAGGACACCCATTCTCTTTTTTTGAACGAATTAAAATGAATGGTATAGGATCTTCAAATTTGAAAATTCAAAGATGCAGTTCAGAAATTGAAAATCTACTTAATTTAGATAATAACGATAATAGATGTAATATTGAAATCAGAAAAAAAGGGATTATAGTCCGTTTTAGAGCTTTATTAGAGACATACGCCCTAATAATACCATATTATAAATTAAAGCTGTTCAAAGGGGAGTCAAGTGTATATTCAATCTACATTGATAATTATTATATTAAGATTTTGGCAAACAATAAAAATGTTCATGATTTTTTTAAAAAAATATTAAAATATAGAAATTCTAATTAAAAATTTCGGCAATCATACATCTAACACTTCCACCACCACATTTTTCTATGGTGCCAACAGAGCTGTAAATTAAATTTGAATGACTATCTAATTTTTTTAATTGATTTTTATTGAGACTATTGTAAGCTGTTTTGCTCATAAAAAGAAAGCTCTTATTATCATTAATTAATTCAATCATATTTCCAGCAAATAAGTTTAATTGTTTTTCAGAAATATTAATTATCTCCTTATTGTCATCTTTTAAGCTTGTTACCACCATTTTCCTATCCTTTTTATCATCTATTGCATCTAAACATATAACGCAATAATTTTTAGCAATACACATCATTACGTTAGTATGATAAATAGGTTTTCTTTTATTTTCATGATTTTGAAATGAATTAAATATAATGGGCATGTATTCAAAATCATTACAGAACTCATAAACAAGATTCTCATTAGTTCTCTCAGAAATTGAGCAATAGGACTTTTTATTAGTTCGATCAAGAACCATGCTACCTGTTCCTTCTAAAAAGTAACCTTTTTTTTCTGCACTACTATAATCAATTGATTCGTTGATTATTATATTTTTTTCTTCCAAAAATTGTAAAACCTCCTCGTTTCTTTCTAATCTTCTATTCTTCGCGAACATTGGATAAAGAGCGATTCTTTGTTTTGAATGAAAAGTAATCCAGTTATTGGGATATACAGAATCCGGAGTGTCTTGTTTTAAATCATCTTGATAAACTTGAACATCAATTCCACATTCTTTAATTTTAGAAACTAAATTATCAAATTCTAAAATTGCATTTTTTAAAATCTTATCTTCATTTACATTCAATATTTGATTTTGAAAATAATTATTAGACGCAGTTTCAGAATTTCTTCTAAAACATGATGGTCGAATCATTAAAACAGAATGTAAAGAATTATTCATTATTTAATTTCTTATTAATGGTAAAGAAGTACACCTAAATAATCCTCCTTGCTTAGATATCTCATTAAAAGAAACTTTTTCAACATCAAATCCTTTTGATTCTAACCAATTATTTAGTCTAACAAAACTAGAGTCGGACACAATCAGATTATGATTAATTGAAAGAATATTGCTATTCATTTCAGACATTTCTCTATTATTTATCTCATAAATATTTTCTTCACCAAAAAAAGATTGTAACCACAAATAATCTTTTTTAAAAGTAAATGCATCTGGATAAATAATTGCTTTATCCTTACCAACGAATTGTAAACAACAATCCAAATGAAGAACGTTATTTAAAGTATCTGTATTTGATTTTTTAAGATGAAAACCTTTTACATTTTTATTTGGGAAAAAATTTTCAAAATACATAATCGCCTCTTTATTAGTTCTTGCGGTCAACAAATCAGAATAATCTTCTTTGGCATAATAACCGATAAAAATATTATTCTTTGAAGATATAACATCTCCTCCCTCGACATGTACTTTCTCCGGGATAGTAATTACTTTTCCATTGAATGAATTAACAATTGACTTGATTCCATCGAATTCTTTATCCCTTTGTGGAAGAATGTTTGATTTAAAAAAACAACTATCAATTACAAAACCTACATCTCTAGCAAAAATTTGATTACAATTATCAATATTTTTAGGACGGTGTACCAAAACTCCATGTTTTTTTAAAACTTTAGAAAAATTTTCCAATTCAATTATCATATTGGATTCTAAAGGGTAATTACCAGATTTTAAATTCTCAATTGATTTTGGATCATACAAATCTTTTAATATAGGTTTTGATCCCAAATTATTAGCTATCCCTATGATTACGGAAATAAGTGATGAAGTTTCGTCAATTACAGAAAAATTCATCATAAAAACAAGTAATTAAATTAGCGTGATTCTATTTCTGAAAAACCTCTTAGAGTTTCACCTGTGTAAATTTGTCTTGGCCTACCAATTGGTTCATTATTAAGTCTCATTTCACGCCAGTGAGCAATCCAACCTGGGAGTCTTCCCAAGGCAAACATAACGGTAAACATTTCATTTGGTATTTCAAGAGCTTTATATATAATTCCAGAATAAAAATCAACATTGGGATAAAGTTTTCTTTTTATAAAATAGCTGTCATTTAAAGCTTCTTTTTCCAAACCTTTAGCTATTTCTAAAATTGGATCACTAATTCCAAGTTCATTTAAAATTTGATCAGCAGTTTCCTTTATAATTTTTGCTCTTGGATCAAAATTTTTATATACTCTGTGTCCAAAACCCATAAGTCTAAATGGGTCAGACTTATCTTTTGCTTTAGCCATAAACTTTTTAGTATCTCCACCATCTTTTTTAATTGCTTCTAGCATTTCCAAAACAGCTTGATTCGCTCCTCCGTGTAATCTTCCCCACAATGCTGATATTCCAGCTGCAATTGAAGCAAATAAACTTGCTTCCGATGAACCAACAATTCTTACAGTTGATGTTGAACAGTTTTGCTCGTGATCTGCATGTAAAATCAATAACTTGTTCATAGCATCTACGATAATTTGATTTTCAACATAATCTTGATTAGGTAACTGAAACATCATTTTAGTGATATTTTCAACATAACCTAAATTATTATCTCCATAATCTAATGGCAAACCTTTTCTTCTTCGGTGAACCCATGCTACTAAAATTGGAATTTTAGCAAGAAGTTTAACAATGGAATTATACATATAATCTTGATCATCATTGTCTTTATTGTTAAGACTTATTTTATTTTCTGGATTAAATGCAATTAATGCACTAGTTAAGGATGAAAGAATTCCCATTGGATGAGCAGATTTAGGAAAGCTTTCAAGGATTTTTTTTATATCCTCATCAATAATTGAATTTTCTTTAATATCAGCTAAAAACTTATCAAATTGTTCTTTGTTAGGAAGATGACCAAAGATTAATAGGAAAGCTAATTCTAAAAAATTTGCTTTGTCAGCTAACTCTTCAATTGAATAACCTCGATATCTTAAAATTCCTTTTTCTCCATCCAAAAATGTAATATTACTTTGACAAGAACCCGTATTTTTAAATCCAGGATCTAAAGTTATTACATCTAAACTAGATCTAAGGGCACTAATATCTATTCCAAGTTCATTTTCTGAACCTAAGATTAAATCTAACTCAATTTCTTTATCCTTAATTTTTAGTGTTACTTTATCAGCCATAAATAAATATTGTTATAAAATTAATGAAAAAAAAATTACTCTAAAATGCTATTTTAAAAGCATTTTCACTTGGAAAATAAGCATCTGAACCTAGTTCTTCTTCTATTCTCAATAACTGGTTATACTTAGCGATTCTATCACTTCTAGAAGCTGATCCAGTCTTAATTTGACCTGTGGATAAACCTACTGCTAAATCTGCAATAGTATAATCTTCTGTCTCACCAGATCTATGTGACATAACACAAGTAAATCCAGCTTTATGAGCCATATTAACAGCATCGATGGTCTCAGAAAGTGTCCCTATTTGATTAACCTTAATCAAAATAGAATTTCCTATTTTATTTTTGATTCCATTGGAAAGTCTTTCAACATTGGTAACAAATAAATCGTCTCCTACAAGTTGTACTCTATCTCCACAAATTTTTGTTAAATACTCCCATCCGTCCCAATCATTTTCATCCATACCGTCTTCAATCGAAATTATAGGAAACTTTTTTGACAAGTCAGATAAGTATTCTGCTTGTTGCTGTGAATTTAAAATTTTACCGCCTTTTCCTTCAAATTTAGAGTAATCATAATTACCATTAACATAAAACTCTGATGAAGCACAATCTAGAGCTATCATAACCTGATCACCTGGTGAATACCCAGATTTTTTAATTGCTAAAATAATAGTATTTAAAGCATCTTCTGTTCCATCTAACTTTGGCGCAAAACCACCTTCATCTCCAACAGAAGTTGTCAATCCTCTATCGGTAAGTATTTTTTTTAAATTATGAAAAATTTCAGTACCAATTTGCATAGCTTGTGTAAAAGATGTTGCTTTTACTGGCATTATCATAAACTCTTGAAACGCAATTGGAGCATCAGAATGAGATCCACCATTAATAATATTCATCATTGGAACTGGTAAAATCTTAGCTTTATTTTCTGAAATATAAGCATATAATGGAACTTTCTTTTCTTTACTTGCAGCTTTAGCAAGTGCTAATGAAACTCCTAAAATTGCATTAGCTCCCAATTTTGCTTTATTAGATGTACCATCTAAATTAATCATAAATTGATCAATTTCTTTTTGATTAAAAACAGATTTACCAATAATTTCTTTTGCAATTATTTTGTTAACATTATTTACAGCGTTTGTAACTCCTTTTCCCATATATTTATTTCCTCCATCTCTTAATTCTACTGCTTCATGTTCTCCAGTGGAAGCACCGGATGGCACAGCTGCTCGACCTAAAAAACCATTTTCAGTAAGCACATCAACTTCTACAGTAGGGTTTCCTCTAGAATCAAAAATTTGTCTAGCATGAATTTTAGCTATTTTACTCATATTTATTTATTTTTATCATTTCAATGAATTGATCGAAAAGATAATTTGAATCATGAGGACCAGGACTAGCCTCAGGGTGATATTGAACCGAAAAACAGTTATTATTTTTTATTTTTATACCAGCGATAGTATCATCGTTCAGATGAACATGCGTTATCTCGATATTACTATTTGACTCTGTTTGTTCTCTCGAAATTGCAAATCCGTGATTTTGTGAAGATATCTCACCTTTACCGGTTTTTAAGTTTATTACCGGATGATTAATTCCTCTGTGACCATTATGCATTTTGTATGTAGAAATACCATTTGCTAAAGCAATGATTTGATGTCCTAAACATATTCCAAAAAGAGGAGTTTTAGTTTTTAAAATATCTTTTGCTGTTTGGATAACTTTGTTCAACGGTTCTGGGTCACCAGGACCGTTTGAAATAAAATATCCATCAGGATTCCACTCAGACATTTTCTTGTAAGAAGTGTCAAAAGGAAAAACCTTGATGTAAGCTTCTCTTTTGGATAAATTTCTTAATATATTTTTTTTAATTCCTAAATCTAAAGCAGCAATTTTAAATTTTGATTTTGGATTTCCATAAAAATAGGGTTCCTTAGTAGAAACTTTAGAAGCTAATTCTAAACCTTTCATAGATGGCAAATCATTTAAATTTTCTTTTAACTCATTTACTGAACTAATATTAGTAGAAATAACAGCATTCATTGCCCCGTTGTCTCTTATATGTGAAACAAGAGCTCTTGTATCTACATCAGAAATTACCACTATGTTATGTTCTTTAAAAAAATCTTGTAATGAATTGTTAGCAGCCGGTCTAGAAAATTTTGAATTAAAATTTTTACAAATCAATCCGGCTATTTTAGGGCTTTCAGATTCTATTTCTTCATCATTAACTCCATAATTTCCAATATGGGCGTTGGTAGTTACCATTAGTTGTCCATAATAAGATGGATCTGTAAAAATTTCTTGATAGCCAGTCATTCCAGTGTTGAAGCATAGTTCCCCATAAGCCGTTCCTTCAACACCTAGTGCTTTACCAAAAAAAATAGTACCGTCTTGTAATATAATTAAAGCTTTATTTCTATTAGAGTATTCGTTCATACCTATCCAAAATTAATAAAAAAAAAAGGGATAAACATTAAGATTACCCCTTGATTTAATCAATTTTTTTAATAATATATTATTTGTCTAATTTTAAGTCGCTATTTTCAGAATCTGAAGATTCTTCTTTTTTAGTTTCTTCATTATTAACTTCATCTTTTAGTTCTTTTTGATCACCAGCTGAAGTTTCTTCTACAGCAGCTTTTTCAACAATAACTGGATTTTTTTCTTCAACAGCATCATCAATAATAACCGAAGATTCTTCTAAAACAGATTCATCAGTAACTACTGGATTATCTTGTACAACAGAGTTCTCAACTGTTGAAGGTTTAGTTTTCCTTCTTCTTCTAGTCTTCTTATTAGAATCTGTATTTAAATTATAAATTGTGTTAAAATCAACTAGTTCAATCATAGCCATGCTTGCATTATCACCTAATCTATTTCCTAATTTAACAATTCGGGTGTATCCACCAGGTCTATCTCCGATTTTTTTAGAAATATTTCTAAATAATTCGGTTACAGCATATTTATTTTTTAAATAACTAAAAACAATTCTTCTATTGTGTGTTGAATCATTTTTAGATTTAGTAATAAGAGGTTCAACATATCTTTTTAAAGCTTTTGCCTTAGCAACAGTTGTATTTATAGACTTATGTTCAATAAGTGAACAAGCCATATTAGCCAACATATATTTTCTATGTGCTGTCTTACGACCTAAATGTGCAATTTTTTTACCGTGTCTCATAGTTAATTATTAATCTTTATCTAACTTATATTTAGAAAGGTCCATTCCAAAATTTAATCCTTTAAAAATTACTAACTCTTCTAATTCGGTTAAAGACTTTTTACCAAAATTTCTGAATTTCATTAGATCACTCTTATTGAAAGAAACCAAGTCTCCAAGAGTATCTACTTCAGCAGCTTTCAAGCAATTCAAGGCTCTTACTGACAGATCCATATCAATTAGTCTTGTTTTGAGTAATTGTCTCATGTGTAGTGACTCTTCGTCATAAGTTTCTGTCTGGGCAATTTCATCTGCTTCTAAAGTAATTCTTTCATCAGAAAATAACATAAAGTGATGGATTAGGGTCTTTGCACCCTCTGTCAACGCGTCTTTTGGATGAATAGATCCGTCAGAAACTATCTCAAAAATCAACTTTTCATAATCAGTCTTTTGCTCTACCCTAAAGTTTTCAATTGAATATTTAACATTTTTAATGGGTGTGAAAATTGAGTCCATAAATATAGTACCAATTGGAGCAGAAGATTTTTTATTTTCTTCGGCTGGAACATATCCCCTACCTTTTTCAATATTAAGTTCAATATTAAAAGATATATTTTTTTCTAAATTACAAATAACTAATTCAGGATTTAAAACTTGAAAACCAGAAATATACTTTTGTAAATCCCCGGCAATAATTTGTTCTTGACCTAAAATAGAAACACTAACTGTTTCATTTTCTACAGAATCAATTTGTCTTTTTAAACATACTTGTTTTAAATTTAACACAATTTCTGTTACATCTTCCACAATACCAGGTAAAGAAGAAAATTCGTGATCAATATTATCTAATCTGACTGAAGTAAATGCAAATCCTTCCAAAGAAGATAACAAAACTCTTCGAAGAGCATTTCCTATGGTTAAACCATAGCCAGGTTCTAAGGGGCGAAACTCGAATTTGCCTTCAAATTCGGATGAATCTATCATTATTACTTTATCTGGTTTTTGAAAATTGAATACTGCCATAATTATTATTGTTATTTATTTCGAATATAATTCGACGATTAATTGTTCTTTTATATTTTCTTGTATTTGTTCTCTTTCAGGTAATGATACAAATGTTCCTTGCATTCTATCGCTATTCCAGGAAATCCATTCGTAAACTGATGAGTTATTAGAAAGAGAATTTTCTATTGCAGCAACAGATTTCGATTTTTCACGAACACCTATTATTTGCCCAACTTTAATAATCCTAGAGGGAATATTACAAATCTCATCATTCACTGTAATGTGTCTATGACTTACTAATTGTCTAGCTCCACTCCTTGTTGGAGCAATACCAAGTCTATAAACTAAATTATCTAATCTAGACTCGCATAATTGAAGTAGAACTTCACCTGTAACTCCTTTACTACTATTTGCTTTTTTAAATAGGTTTCTAAACTGGCGTTCTAAAATACCATAGGTATATTTAGCTTTTTGTTTTTCCATAAGCTGAATAGCATATTCAGATTTTTTTCCTCTTCTTCTATTATTTCCATGTTGTCCAGGTGGATAATTCTTTTTTTCAAAAGATTTATCTTCACCAAATATTGCCTCGCCAAATTTTCTAGCGATTTTTGTTTTGGGACCAGTGTATCTTGCCATATTATTTTATTTTTTTAAATTTTTGTGAATTAAGGTCTGTCCTTCGACAAAAATTATATTATTATACTCTTCTTCTTTTTGGTGGTCTACAACCATTGTGCGGTTGGGGAGTTACATCAAATATTTCTGTAACTTCTACTCCGTTATTGTGAATTGTTCTAATTGCTGACTCCCTTCCATTTCCTGGACCCTTGACATAAACCTTAGCCTTTCTCATTCCAGCTTCTTGGGCAACTTTAACAGCCTCTTCTGCAGCTAACTGAGCAGCATAAGGCGTATTTTTTTTTGATCCTCTAAAGCCCATTTTGCCAGCTGAAGACCATGAGATTACTTCTCCTTTTTTATTGGTAAAGGAAATTATAATGTTATTAAATGAAGCATTTATGTGCACTTCACCATATGATTCAACAATAACTTTTCTTTTTTTTGATACTACTTTAGCCATAATATATTATTTAGTTACTTTTTTCTTATTAGCAACTGTTTTTCTTTTACCTTTTCTAGTTCTAGAATTATTTTTAGTTCTTTGTCCTCTTAATGGAAGGCCAGTTCTATGTCTTATCCCTCTGTAGCAACCAATATCCATTAATCTTTTAATGTTTATTTGATTTTCAGATCTAAGTTCACCTTCGATTTTAAAAGTACCGACTGCTTCTCTAACTTTTGCAGTGTCATCATCGTTCCAATCTGAAACTTTTTTATCAAAACTAACTTTAGCCATTTCTAAAATATTCTTAGCACGACTTTTTCCTATTCCGAAAATATAGGTTAAGGCTACTACTCCTCTTTTTTGTTTTGGGATATCAACCCCTGAAATTCTTGCCATAATTTATCCTTGTCTTTGTTTGAATCTAGGATTCTTTTTGTTAATTACATAAAGCCTTCCCTTTCTTCTAACTATTTTACACTCGGGACTTCTTTTTTTTACAGATGCTCTAACTTTCATAATTTTAATGTCTATATGTTATTCTAGCTTTAGTTAAATCATAAGGGCTCATTTCTAATTTAACCTTATCACCAGGTAATAATTTAATATAATGCATTCTCATTTTACCAGAAATATGTGCTGTAACAACGTGATTGTTTTCAAGTTCAACTCTAAACATTGCGTTAGAAAGAGCCTCAATAATAGTACCGTCTTGTTCTATAGCTGCTTGTTTTGCCATATTAAGATAATTTTCTGTTTTTACCTGTTTTCATCAATCCATCATAATGTCTGTTTAATAAATATGCATTTATTTGCTGAATGGTATCTATAGCAACTCCCACCATAATTAAAAGTGAAGTTCCACCATAAAATAATGCCCAACCTTGCTGCATTCCCATAATTTGAACAATAATTGCTGGTAATACTGAAAGAGCAGCTAAAAATAATGACCCAGGAAAAGTTATTAGAGACATAATTTTATCTAAAAATTCGGATGTTTCACCTCCAGGTCTAATTCCGGGAACAAAGCCACCACTTCTTTTTAAATCATCTGACATTTTATTTGTTGGAACAGTGATAGCTGTGTAAAAAAATGTAAAAGCTACTATTAATAGTCCAAATAAGATATTATACCACAATCCAAACATATCAGAGAAAGAAGCTTGCATCCACTGTCCAATGTTAGAATCACCTAAAAGTGTACCCATATATGCAGGTGCAAACATTAAAGCTTGAGCAAATATTATTGGCATAACTCCGGAAGCATTAAGTCTTAATGGAATGTATTGTCTAGTTCCAGATTGATTTCTATCTAAATTTCCTGATGCAGTTCTCCTGGCATATTGTACAGGAATTTGTCTTACAGCTTTTACCAATAAAACACATAATCCAATAACAACTACCCAAACAACTAATTCAATTAGAATGAGTATTAAACCACCATTACTTTCATAAACTCTTGACGCGAACTCTTGTGCAAAAGAGATAGGGAGTGATGCAATAATTCCAACAGTAATTAATAGAGATATACCATTACCAATTCCTCTATCAGTAATCTTTTCTCCTAACCACATTGCAAAAACACAACCAGTAACTAAAATTATAACTGAAGGAATTATAAAACCTAATCCTTTACCCATTATAAATGCACTCTCAGGGACACCAAGAGCACCTAAACTAAAAAGATAGGCAGGTGCTTGAACAACACAAATTAGAATTGTTAGCCACCTTGTTATTTGATTGATAGTTTTTCTACCACTTTCTCCTTCTTTTTGTAATTTTTGAAGATATGGAATTGCAATACCCATCAATTGTACAACGATAGAAGCAGAAATATATGGCATAATACCCAATGCAAAAACTGAAGCATTTGCAAAAGCACCTCCTGTAAATGCATTTAAAATTCCTAGAAGTCCACCACCTTGAGTTCTACTAGATAGTTCGCCTAATTGAACAGAATCAATTCCAGGAAGGACTACTTGAGCTCCAAGTCTATATATAGCAATAAAAAAAAGCGTAATAAAAATTCTTTTTCTTAATTCTTCTATATTCCAGATATTTCGTAATGTTTCAATAAACTTATACATATTCTAAACTGTAATTGCTTCTCCTCCATTTTTTTCTATAGCTGATTTTGCAGCTGCAGAAAATTTATGAGCAGTTATTTTTATAGGAGCTTTAATATCTCCATTACCTAAAACCTTGATTAAATCGTTTTTTTTAGCTAAACCATTATCAATAAATGATTGAATGTTCAAAGAGTCCTTTATTTTTTTACTATCAATTAAAGATTGAATTTTATCTAAATTGACAGCTTGATATTCAACCCTGTTAATATTCTTAAAACCAAACTTAGGAACTCTTCTTTGGAGGGGCATTTGGCCACCTTCAAATCCAAGTTTTTTAGAATAACCTGATCTAGATTTGGCACCTTTATGTCCTCTTGCTGATGTACCTCCTTTGCCAGATCCTTGTCCTCTTCCTAATCTTTTCTTAGGGTTTTGTATCGATCCTTCTTCAGGTTTTAAATTACTTAGATTCATATTTATATTTTTATTTAATAACAGTAACCAAATGTTTTACCTTATTAATCATTCCCATAATGCTGGGTGTGTCTTGATGTTCAACAACCTGTCCAATTTTCTTTAAACCTAATGATAAAAGGGTTTTCTTTTGGTTACCAGGTTTTTTTATTGCGCTTTTGACTTTTTTTATTTTAATTACTGCCATTTTTTCTATCCGTTAAAAACTTTTTCTATTGAAATCCCTCTTTGACTTGCAATAGTATTAGCATTTCTTAATCTTAGTAAAGCATCAAAAGTAGCTTTAACTACATTGTGTGGATTTGAAGATCCTTGTGATTTTGAAAGAACATCTTGAACTCCAAGTGACTCTAAAACAGATCTTACAGCACCACCAGCAATAACACCCGTTCCCTCTGATGCAGGTTTTAAATAAACTTTAGCACCACTGTGCTTCCCTTTTTGTTCATGAGGTAAAGTTGCTTTATGTAAAGGGATTCTGACTAAATTCTTTTTTGCATCTTCAACCGCTTTGGCAATAGCAGTGGCAACATCCTTTGATTTTCCTAAACCATGTCCAACAACCCCGTTTTCATCTCCCACTATTACAATAGCAGAAAAACCGAAAGCTCGGCCACCCTTTGTTACTTTAGTAACTCTTTGAATACTAACTAATCTATCTTTTAAATCTAAACCTCCTGGTTTGACAAATTCACTTTTATTCTTCATAAATTAAAATTTTAGTCCTGCTTCTCTTGCACCCTCTGCTAATGATTTTACTCTTCCGTGATACAGATAACCACCTCTATCAAAACCAATTTTATTGATGCCTGCCTTTATAGCTTTTTTTCCAATTGATAATCCTACTAACTTAGATATTTCAATTCTGGTAATTTTATCATTTTTAACATCTTTATCTCTTGATGATGACGATACTAATGTATTTCCAGTTACATCATCAACCAACTGAGCGTAAATTTCTTTATTACTTCTAAAAACAGATAATCTAGGACGGCTTGTACTTCCTAGAACATGCTGCCTGATTCTTTTTTTTATTTTGTTTCTTTTATTAATTTTTGATAAACTCATTTTTAAACTAATTTATGCAGACTTACCTGCTTTTCTACGAATTTGTTCTCCTACATACTTAACTCCTTTTCCTTTGTAAGGTTCAGGTTTTCTAAAACCTCTAATTTTTGCAGCAATCGAGCCAACTAACTGCTTATCGAAGGAATTGAGTTTAATAATCGGATTCTTTCCTTTTTCAGAAATAGCCTCTATTTTAACTTCAGAGGGAATCATAAAAACTATGTTATGTGAAAAACCTAAAGCAAGTTCAAGTTTTTGACCCTGGGTAGATGCTCTATAACCTACACCAACTAATTCCAATTCCTTACTCCATCCTGAACTAACACCAATAAGCATATTAGAAAATAAAGATCTGTATAGTCCATGCTTAGCTTTTACAGGCTTAGATTCGGAAGATCTTTTTACTACTAAAGTATTATCATTTTTTTCAACTGTAACAGAATCATAGGCTTGAGATAACTCACCTAATTTTCCTTTTACTGTGAAAAGTAAAGGCTGTATTTCAACTGAAACACCCTCTGGGATCGATATTGGATTATTTCCTATTCTAGACATTTTTAAATTCTTTTAGTATATGTAGCAGAGAACTTCTCCTCCTACATTTGATTGTTTAGCTTTTTTACCTGTCATTAGTCCTTTTGATGTAGAAACAATTGCAACACCCAAGCCGTTTAAAACTCTGGGTAAACCTTCGGAACCAGAATACTTTCTTAATCCTGGTTTACTAACTCTTTCTAACTTTCTAATAACAGGATCTTTTGAATAAGAATCATATTTAAGCGCAATTTTAATTGAACCATGAACAGAATTGTCATCGAACTTATAACTTAATATATATCCTTGATCAAATAATATCTTTGTCATTTCCTTTTTCAAGTTAGAGGAAGGAATAGATACTACTTTGTGTCCAGCACTATTGGCATTTCTAATTCTCGTTAAGTAATCTGCAATTGGATCTGTATTCATTTTATAAAATATTTTAATATTACCAGCTAGCTTTTCTTACACCTGGGATTAAACCTTTATTAGCCATTTCTCTAAATAAAACTCTAGAAATGCCAAAGTGTCTTATATAGCCCTTTGGTCTTCCTGTTAGTTTACACCTGTTGTGCGCTCTAACGGGAGAAGAGTTTTTTGGCAATTTTTGCAATGCCTGGTAATCTCCTGCTTTTTTCAAAGCCTTTCTTTTTGCGGCATATTTAGCACAAAGTTTTGCTCTTTTGACCTCTCGGGCCTTCATTGATTCTTTAGCCATAATTAATTCTTTTTAAAAGGTAAACCTAACTCAGTTAATAAGGACTTTGCCTCTTTATCGGTATCAGCACTAGTTACAAATGTAATGTCCATACCAGAAATTTTATTTACTTTATCAATATCTATCTCAGGAAATATAATTTGTTCGGTAACTCCTAAATTATAATTTCCTCTTCCATCAAAACCAGAAGATTTAATTCCTTGAAAATCACGAACTCGTGGAAGAGCTGATGTAATTAATCTATCTAAAAATTCATACATTCTATCTGCTCTTAATGTGACTTTAGCTCCAATAGGAACTCCTTTTCTTAATTTAAAAGTAGCAACATCTTTTTTAGAAATAGTTTGAATTGCTTTTTGACCTGTAATCATAGTTAACTCATCGATAGCATGATCTATTAGTTTTTTATCTGCTACAGCTCCACCCACACCTTTACTCAAAACGATTTTTTTAAGTTTAGGCACCATCATAACATTCTTGTAAGAATATTCTTCTTTCAAAGAAGTAGTTATTCTTTCATTAAACTCTTTTTTTAATCTTGGTTGGTAACTCATAATTAAATTATTTCATCAGATTTCAATGCAACTCTACTTTTTATACCTTCAACAGTCTTATAACCAACCCTAGTTGTTTCCCCTTTTGAAGTTAACAAAGAAAGATTAGATATATGTATTGGAGCTTCCTGTTCAGAAATTCCACCTTTTGGATTTTGTGAACTAGGTTTGTTATGCTTTTTAACCATATTAACACCCTCAACAATTGCTGAATATTTTGATCTAAAAATCTTTACTACTTTACCTTCTGAACCTTTATGGTCTCCAGATAAAACTTTTACTTGATCTCCAGTTTTGATTTTAATTTTAATCATAATAATAAATTATAAAACTTCAGGTGCTAATGAAACTATCTTCATGAATTTTTTATCTCTTAACTCTCTTGCAACAGGACCAAAAACTCTTGTGCCTCTCATCTCACCCGCAGGATCTAATAATACGCAAGCATTATCATCAAATCTTATATAAGAACCATCTTTTCTTCTAACTTCCTTTTTAGTTCTTACTACAACTGCTGTTGAAACCTGTCCTTTTTTGACAGTTCCGTTTGGAGTTGAATGTTTAACTGTGATAACAATTTTATCACCAACAGATGCATACCTTCTCTTCGTTCCTCCAAGAACTCTTATAGTTAAAACCTCTTTAGCTCCAGTGTTATCAGCGACCGATAATCTTGATTCTTGTTGTACCATTATTTAGCTCTTTCTAAAATTTGAACAAGTCTCCAACATTTTAATTTACTAAGAGGCCTTGTTTCCATTATTTTTACTGTATCTCCGATATTACATTCGTTTTCTTGATCGTGAGCTACATAACTCTTTGTCTTTAAAACGAACTTACCGTACATCGGATGTTTAACTTTATTAACTTCAGCAACAACAATAGACTTCTCCATTTTGTTGCTAGTTACTATTCCAATTCGTTCTTTTCTTAAATTTCGTGTTTCCATTGTATTATTCTTGAATAGATCTGACGGTTAATTCTGTATTGATCCTAGCAATAGTTTTTCTTAAATTTTTGATTTGCATTGGATTTTCAATTGGAGAAATAGCATGAGTCATTTTCATTTCTGAAAGCTCTTTTTTAAATGAAATCATTTTTTCATTTAATTCTTCAATTGATAACTCTTTAACTTCTTTTTGTTTCATTTTATAAATTTAAGCTTCAAAATCTCTAGCAATAATAAACTTTGTTTTTACTGGAAGTTTTTGAGCTGCAAGTCTCAAAGCTTCTTTAGCAACATCAATCGGAACTCCTGCTACCTCAAACATAATCCTACCAGGTTTTACAACAGCAACAAAATATTCTGGAGCACCTTTTCCTTTACCCATTCTGACCTCTAAAGGTTTTTTTGTAATTGGTTTATCAGGAAAAATTTTAATCCACAATTGTCCTTCTCTTTTCATGTATCTGGTGGCTGCAATACGGGCAGCTTCTATTTGTCGAGAGGTAAGGAAATTAGAATCCAAAGATTTGATACCAAACATACCATTAGAAAGTATGTTTCCCCTATGTGAAAGACCTTTCATACGACCTTTCTGCATTTTCCTAAACTTTGTTCTTTTTGGTGATAACATGATTATACTTTGTTTTAATTATCTTCTTCTTTGTTTTCTTCCTTTTGATGGACCTCCCTTAGATTTAGCAGAACTTAAACTCATTCCTACTAAAGGAGATAATTCTCTTTTTCCATAAACTTCACCTTTCATAATCCAAACCTTTATTCCTAATTTACCATAAGTAGTTTGAGCTTCAACAAGTGCGTAATCAATGTCAGCTCTAAAAGTTGATAAAGGGATTCTTCCTTCTTTGTATGATTCAGATCTAGCCATTTCTGCTCCGTTCAATCTGCCAGAAATTTGAATTTTAATTCCCTCGGCATTCATTCTAATAGATGCTGCAATTGCCATTTTAATAGCTCTTCTATATGAAATTCTACTTTCTATTTGTCTAGCAATACTAGCTCCAACTAATTGAGCTTCCAACTCAGGTCTTTTTATTTCAATAATATTTAATTGAACATCTTTACCAGAAAGTTTTTTCAACTCCTCTTTTAATTTATCTACCTCTTGTCCACCTTTTCCAATGATAATACCAGGCCTTGCTGTTGTTATTGTTAGTGTGACAAGTTTAAGAGTTCTTTCAATTATAACTCTGGAAACACTCGCCTTTGCTAAACGAGCAAAAATATATTTTCTTAATTTATGATCCTCAGCAAGCTTATCTCCATAATCTCTTCCACCATACCAGTTAGATTCCCATCCTCTAATGATACCTAATCTTATTCCTATTGGATTTGTTTTTTGTCCCATATTAACTATCAATTGATTTTTGTGATTCTAATACTAAAGTAACGTGGTTAGAACGCTTTCTAATTCTGTGGGCTCTTCCTTGAGGTGCAGGTCTCAACCTTTTTAACATACCCGCACTATCAACCCTAATTTCTTTAATAAACAAGTTTGCAGCTTCAACGTCACCATCTTCATTCTTAGCTTGCCAGTTAGCAATTGCTGAAAGAAGAAGTTTCTCTAATTTATTAGAAGCTTCCTTTTGACTAAACTTCAACATAGTTAGAGCCATATCAACCTTCTTTCCTCTGACGGAATCAGCAACGATTCTCATCTTTCTAGGTGAAGTAGGGCAATTATTAAGTTTAGCAAAAGCAACTTCTTTTTTTGCTTCTTTAATTTTATCAGCAGTTTGTCTTTTTCTTAATCCCATTGCAAATTATATTATTTCTTGCCTTTATTTTTAGCACCAGCATGGCCACGAAATGAGCGTGTTGGAGAAAATTCTCCTAATTTATGTCCTACCATATTTTCTGTAACATAAACAGGGACAAACTGTCGACCATTATGTACGGCTATAGTTTGACCAACAAAATCAGGAATTATCATCGATGCTCTTGACCATGTTTTTATTACAGACTTTTTCTTAGAATCCAAATTCTTTTGAACTTTATTTATTAAACTGTAATGAACGTAAGGTCCTTTTTTTAGTGAACGTGCCATTTATTTACTTCTTTTTTCTTTCAATTATATATTTATTACTCGCTTTTTTCTTATCTCTGGTCCTGAACCCCTTTGCAGGAATACCATTTTTAGATCTAGGGTGACCACCAGATGCTCTTCCCTCACCTCCACCCATTGGGTGATCTACAGGGTTCATTGCCACTGGACGTGTTCTGGGTCTTCTTCCTAACCATCTCTTAGAACCTGCTTTACCATGAACAGTTAACTGATGATCAGAATTTGAAACAGATCCGATTGTTGCATAACAAACAGACAATATCATTCTTGTTTCTCCTGATGGCATTTTAACTGTAACAAATTTTCCATCCTTAGCCATTAATTGGGCAAAAGATCCTGCACTTCTAGCGATTGCAGCTCCTTTTCCGGGACTCATTTCAATACAAGAAATAATTGTACCTAATGGAATATCAATCATTGGCATGCAATTACCAATTTCTGGTGATTTTTTTGAACCAGAAGAAATTTTATCACCAACTTTAAGACCTTTTAAAGCAATAATATATCTTTTTTCATTATCATCAAATTTAGTCAAAGCAATAAAAGCAGATCGATTAGGATCATACTCAATTGATAAAACTTCAGAAACATCATTGTGTCTATCTCTTTTGAAATCAATTATTCTGTATCTCTTTTTATGGCCTCCTCCTATAAACTTCATGGTCATTTTACCTTGACTATTTCTTCCTCCAGTCCTTTTCTTACCAGTAAGCAAACTTTTCTCTGGTTTATCAGTTGTAATGGCATCAAAACCATTAACAACTCTTCCTCGTTGTCCGGGTGTAATAGGTTTTAATATTTTTACTGCCATTGTATTATATTTTAAAGTTTATTATAAAAATCAATTGTATCGCCCTCTGCAACCTGAACTATTGCTTTTTTTGTTGTTACAGATTTACCTCTTTGAATACCTGTTTTAGTATACCTAGTTTTTCTTTCAGCACCATATCTCATCGTTCTAACCTTATCAACTGTAACCCCGTAAGTAACTTCAACTGCTTTTTTGATTTGAACCTTGTTAGAGTTCGTATCTACCAAAAAAGTAAATCTATTTTTTAATTCGCTATCAGCGGTTGCTTTTTCAGTTATAACTGGTTTAAGTAAAATATTCATATTAACTTAAGTTTGATTCAATTTGCTCTAAAGAACTCTCTAACAAAACTATATGTTGAGCATTCATAATTACGTAAGTACTTAATTCTGAATTAGTAATAACATTTGTTCGCTTTAAATTACGAGCGGATAAATATACATTTTTATTAACCCCTCCCAAGATAAATAACAACTTTTTACCTTCCAGTCCAAGAGCATTAATTACATTAGAAAATGATTTAGTTTTTGGATTTTCAAAATCAAAATCCTCAACTATTGAAATAGACTTAGATTTGAGTTTTAATGTTAAAGCAGATCTTCTAGCTAATTTCTTAACATTTTTGTTAAGTTTTTGAGAATAAGATCTAACTCTTGGTCCAAAAATAGTTCCACCTCCTCTAAATAATGGGTTTTTAATACTACCTGCTCTAGCAGTACCTGTTCCTTTTTGCTTTTTAATTTTACGTGTACTACCAACAATTTCAGCACGTTCTTTTGTTTTATTGGTTCCTTGACGTTTGTTAGCTAAATATCTTTTAACGTCTAAGTATACAGCATGATCATTGGGTTTAATTTCAAAAATAGATTTAGAAAGCTCAACCGTTCTTCCTGTATCCTTACCCTTTATGTTTAAAACTGATACTTTCATTATTTTCTAATTATTACAAATGAGTTTTTGTGTCCAGGAACACAACCTTTTAACACTAATAAATTCTTTTCAGCAACAACCTTTAAAACTTTAAGATTTTGAATTGTAATTTTTTCATTACCCATTCTACCAGCCATTTTCATTCCTTTAAAAACTCTAGCAGGGTAGGATGCAGCTCCAATAGAACCAGGAGCTCTAAGTCTGTTATGCTGCCCGTGAGTAGCTTGACCAACTCCAGCAAAACCATGTCTTTTAACAACACCTTGAAAACCCTTTCCTTTAGAAGTTCCTGAAACATCTACAAATTCACCTTCAACAAAATGCTCAACAGTGAGAGAATCGCCAAGATTTAATTCTTCTTCAAAATTTTGAAATTCAATTAATTTTTGTTTTGGATTGGCTTTAGATTTTTTAAAATGGCCTGCTTCCGACTTAATAGTGTGTTTATCATTTTTGTCAGTAAAACCTAATTGGACGGCGCTATATCCATCAACATCGTTAGTTTTCACCTGAGTAACTACACAAGGACCTGCTTCAATTACTGTACATGGTAAATTCTTACCATTTTCATCATAGATGCTAGTCATTCCTATTTTTTTTCCAATCAACCCAGACATTTATTCTTTTTTTTAAAATTAATTATACTTTAATTTCAACTTCAACCCCACTAGGAAGTTCAAGTTTCATTAATGCGTCAATAGTTTTTGATGAAGAGCTGTAAATATCTAATAACCTCTTGTATGAAGATAATTGAAACTGCTCTCTTGATTTTTTATTAACATGGGGAGACCTTAAAACAGTAAATATTTTTTTGTGTGTTG
>Ga0209223_10001151_pt1 | contig 29250 bp, 26 predicted proteins | sample COG_06_FD_184750 | JGI IMG/M metagenome (GOLD analysis project Ga0209223, IMG submission 184750) | Pelagic Microbial community sample from North Sea - COGITO 998_met_06 (SPAdes) (version 2) | ecosystem: Environmental > Aquatic > Marine > Neritic zone/Coastal water | place: Helgoland, sampling...
TAGGATGGGCGTTTAAAGCCAACACCAATGATTCTAGAGAAAGCCCTGCAATCTATGTTACGGAGAAATTATTTAAAGCTGGAGCAATTTTAGAAATTTACGATCCGATGGTATCCAAAGAATCTATCTTTAGAGATATTAATTTTTATTGGGAGGCTTCAAAACCAAAAGATTTAACTACGCGGATTTTGGTACTTGATTCTATAAGTACATTAGACCTCAGTTTTGATGCTACAGCCATATTAACCGAGTGGGAGGCGTTTAAAAGTTTAGACTTTTCAAAGACTATAGTTTTTGATGGTAGAGGAACTCTATCATCAAGTATCTACTCAATTGGGAAGGGATGAAAGGAGCACTAATTTTATCACAAAAGAAATCTCACCTACCAGCAGTAGTGAAAATCACTAATAATCTTTTTTAAAGTGAAAAAGCAAAAAGCTATCATCCTCTTAGGTTATTTTGTCCTGATATATAAAGGGCAATTTTAAAATGATATAAAAATCTATAATATTTTTAAATGAAAAATAAAAAAAGTCAGAAAAATATATTCCTTGAAAATGAAGGAGATAATTGGTTTGAAAGAAATAAAAATATTTCAAAAAAAGAAGATGATGAAATTGTCAAGATTATAGATTATTTGGAATTAAAGTACAATTCTCTTCTAGAAATTGGCTGTAGTACAGGATATAGATTAAATCTATTAAAAAGTGATAATAAAGATTTATATGGAATTGACCCTTCTGCCAAAGCCATCGAATATGGTTTGAAAAATTACAAAAACTTAAAACTTTCTCAAGGAACTGCAGACAGTTTAAATTTTGAAAGTGATAAATTTGAGATTGTTGTTTTTGGTTTTTGTTTGTATTTAGCAGATAGAGATGACTTATTTAAAATTGCATTTGAGGCTGATAGGGTTTTAAAAAACAACGGACACATAATTATACTAGATTTTGAGCCTCCAATTGAGCATAAAAATGAATATCATCACAAAAACGGAGTTTTCTCATATAAAATGGATTATTCTAAAATGTTTTCTTGGAATAGTCGTTATACATTGAAGTACAAACATGTTTTCAATCATGGAGGTGATTCAAAAGAAATATTTGATAAAGATTCAAGAGTTTCAATTAGTGTCTTATTTAAAAATGATCTGTTTTAGTCATTTAGAACTTTTTAAAATATATTATTTTGTTAAAAGAAATTTATAAAACATTAAGAAGTAATGAAAGGATTAAATTAATTTCAATTTCATTCTTTACTTTGATTTCATTAATTTTTGAATTATTTGGTATAACACTTATAATTCCAATTTCTAAACTTATTTTAGACCCTGAATTTTATGGTCAGCTAATTAATGATTACTCCTATCTTTCTTTAATAGATAATATAGGTAGAGAAAAACTTATAATTTTTATTATCATATTATTTTTTCTCACTGTTTTTTTTAAAACAATATTTCTTACAATTTTATCATACAAGAAATTTAGTTTTATCAATAACATAATCAAAAGCAGAACTTTAGAATTATATGATGTTTATTTGAAGCAAAACGTCACATTTTTTAAGAAAACACATTCTGCAAGTCTTGTTAAAAATTTAATAAATGAAATGTTTGTTTTGGGGGCATTATTTAATTCAATCATAATTCTATTTTCTGAATTAATCTTCACTCTATTAATAGTATTTGCTTTATTTATTTTTAATTTCCAAATACTATTTATTTTACTAATATATTCTCTTATAATCTATCTGTTACATAAAATAATTATTAAAAATAGAATTTTCAATTGGGGGAACGAAAGACAAATTTTACAAGCAGATATAACAAAAGATTTTATGGAATCTTTTGGTGCAAATAAAGAGCTAATAGTGTACAATAAAACTGATCTTTTTAAAGATAAAATAAAAAGTTTAATTAACAATAAAGTAAATATTGACACTAAATTTGCCACGGTTAATGAAATTCCAAAATATTTTCTGGAGCTACTATCACTTTTAGGCTTTTCAATAATTTTAATTTCATTGTATTTAATTGGAATTGAAAAGAATGAACTTTTAATTACTCTAATCTTTTTTGGCGCTTTAATTTTTAAAGCATTACCCTCATTATCTAGAATAATCACTTCAGTTCAACAAATTAGATTTAGCTATCCAGCCAATAAACTAATTAATGATGAGATAAATAGAAAAAATGATGTGGATTTATTTTACGATGAAGAAATTATTTTCAATGAGTCTATCAAATTTAAAAACTTAAGTTTTTCATTTGAAGAAAACAAAATTTTAAATAATTTTTCTATTGAAATAAAAAAAGGAGAAAGAGCTTTAATTATCGGAAAATCGGGTAAAGGTAAGTCTACTTTGATTGATATAATAGCTGGATTTTACAACAACTATGAAGGAGATTTTTTAATTGATGGCGTACCATTAAAAAGCATTGTTGATTGGAGAAAAAAAATTGGTTATTTATCCCAATCTTTTTTCATTTTGGATGATTCCATTAAAAATAATATTATACTTAATGATGAAAGCAATGAAGATAGGCTAATTGAAATAATTAAAATTTGTCAACTTACAGAGTTAATTAGTTCAAAAAAAGAAGGATTAAACACTGTTATTGGTGAAAGAGGTTCACTGCTTTCTGGGGGTGAAAAGCAAAGAATAGGTTTAGCAAGAGCATTGTATAGAAACCCAGAAATACTTATTCTTGACGAGCCTACATCTTCATTAGATGACAATACAGCTGAGAATTTTATTGAATCAGTATTAAAATTAGATAAGAATTACACCATAATAATGGTTACACATAATTCGAAATTTCAATCATTATTCGAAAGAATAATAAAAATCAAATAAGTCATGATTCCATATGGTAAACAAAATATTTTACAAGAAGATATAGATTCTGTAATCGAAGTTATGAATTCTGAATTCTTAACTCAGGGTCCCATAACGCCCAAATTTGAAAAGGAATTATCAAATTATTGTAACTCTATATATTCAGTTGCTGTTGTAAATGCCACTTCTGCTCTACATATTGCATGTTTAGCTTTAGATGTTAAGAGAGGCGATATTGTATGGACTTCACCTATTTCTTTTGTTGCATCTTCTAATGCAGCTTTATATTGTGACGCAGATGTCGATTTTGTTGATATAGACATAAACACATACAACATGAGTGTTGATTCTTTAGAAGAAAAGCTAATCCAATCTGAGAAATTGGGTAAGTTACCTAAAGTCGTTATACCAGTTCATTTAGCAGGACAATCGTGTGATATGCGAAAGATTTTTGAATTATCACAAAAATTTAATTTTAAGATAATTGAAGATGCTTCGCATGCAATTGGAGCCGAATATTTAAATGGAAAAGTTGGGAGTTGCAAGTATTCTGACATTACGGTTTTTAGTTTTCACCCAGTAAAAATAATTACAACTTGTGAAGGTGGGGCATGTATGACAAATGACAAATCAATTTTCGATAAATTATATAGACTAAGGAGTCATGGGATTGTAAGAAATCAAGAAGACATGGAAAACATTTCTCACGGCTCATGGTATTATGAACAAATAGACCTTGGGTTTAACTATAGACTAAATGACTTGCAATCTGCTTTGGGTTTAAGTCAATTGAAAAGGATAGATAAATTTATTGAACAAAGACATGAGGTTTCAAATTATTATTTTGAAAATTTAAAAGAATTTGACAATATAATTTTACCATATCAATCGGAGCATACATATTCTTCATTTCATTTGTTTATAATAAGGGTAAAGGGGAATAATTCAAGCTCAAGGAAAAACCTTTTTGATAAACTAAGAAATAATGGGATTTTCGTTAATATTCATTACATACCAATATATAAACACCCATACTACAGTAAACGAGGATATAAAAATTTAGAGAATGCTGAAAAATATTATGAACAAGCTATTTCAATTCCTATATATCCTAATTTAAAAAAAGAAGATTTAGAAAAAATCAAAAATGTAATTAATTCAAATCAAAATTTTCAAACTCTTTTTTAATTTCATTTATGTTAGAAAAAATAGTTTTGGGAACAGCTCAATTTGGAATGAAATATGGAGTAAACAGTAAAGCTCAGATTTCCAAGAAAGAGACATTCAGCATTTTAGATTATTGTTTAGAAAATAAAATTGATAAACTTGATACAGCACCAGCTTATGGCAACTCTGAAGAGCTTATAGGCGAGTATTCAAAATTAAATAATGTAAGTTTTAAAATATCATCAAAAATTGACACTAAAAGTAAAAATATTCTTGAAAGTATTAATGAAAGTTTAGACAGGCTAAATACGAATAAAATTGATGTTTTTTTGTTTCATTCACTGCAAAGTTTTAAATCAAACAAATCTCAATTTATTGACCATAGAGATTTAAAAAAGTATTCAAATTCATATGGTATTTCATTATACACTAATGAAGAGGTGAGTGAAATAATCAATATAGATGAATTAAGATCAATTCAAATACCTTTTAACCTTTTAGATAATTTAAGCCTCAGAGGAGATCTGATTTCTTTGATAAAACAGAAAAACAAAAAGCTTTTTTTCCGATCTATTTTTCTTCAAGGATTGTTTTTCACCCCTTTAGAAAAAATACCATCTAAATTGTCAAGATTAAAGGAAAGTATTAAAAAAATAAATAGGATTTCAAAAAAATATAATGTCCCTATTCTTCCAATTATAATTTCATATGTGTTTTCTCAAAAAGCCGATGGTGTATTAATTGGAATAGATTCAAAAAATCATCTAAAAAAAATTATACGGTCAGTTGATGTCATTGAAAATGAAAATTTATTTAAAGAGATAGATTTAATTAAAGTTGAAAATCCATTGGATTTAGACCCTAGATTTTGGTAATATGGAAGTACTATTAATTACTCAGGCAAGATTAGGAAGTTCAAGGTTTCCAAACAAAATACTAAAGGAAATAAATTCAAAATCTTTATTGGAAATACATTTAAATCGCCTTAAAAAATCCAAAAGAGCATCAAATTTTCTGGTAGCATCTACATTTGAAGATGGGATAGATTCTGTAAAAAGAATATCAGAATTAAGTGGATTTGCTTTTTTTCAAGGGTCAACAAAAAATGTTCTAGATAGATTTTATCAAAGTTCAAAAAAATATGATTCAGATTATATTGTTAGAGTTACTTCAGATTGCCCTTTGATTGATGCTGAATTAATTGATCAAGTAATTAATTTTACAATTAATAATAATCTTGATTACGGGTCAAATATATTAGAAGAAACATTTCCTGATGGTCAAGATATTGAGGTCTTTAAAAAAGAAGTTTTAAATCAAACTTGGGAACAAGCAAAATCTTTTCATGAGTTAGAGCACGTTACTCCATTTATTAGGAATAATTCCACTTATTTAGGACAAAATAAATTTACCTCTGATAATTTTCTTTCTTCAGAAAATTATAATAATATAAGAATGACCGTTGATGAAAGAGAAGATTTAAATGCAATAGAAACATTAGTCAATACTTTAGGAGAGAATAAAAGCTGGAAAGAGTATACCGATTACATTAAAGAGAACTGTAGCTTATTTTCAAATCAAAATATCTTAAGAAATGAAGGTTATTTTAAATCATTAAATAATGAAATTGAATAAAAAATTTACAGGTCAAAAACTATATGCTAAGGCAAAAAAAATTATCCCTGGAGGAACTATGTTGTTATCAAAACGACCAGAAATGTTTTTACCTGATCAATGGCCTTCATACTACTCAAAAGCTAAAGGGTGTGAGATTTGGGATTTAGACCAGAACAAATATATAGATTGTTCCATAATGGGTATTGGCACCAATACTTTAGGATATGGACATGACGAAGTAGATAACGCTGTTTTAAAAAATATTAAAAATGGTAATATGAGTACTTTTAACTGTCCAGAAGAAGTTTTCCTAGCAGAAAAATTAATTGAATTAAACCCATGGGCTGATATGGTTAAATTTGCAAGAACAGGTGGTGAAGCAAATGCAATATCTATAAGAATTGCAAGGGCTGCTTCTGGAAAAGATAAAGTTGCAATTTGTGGATATCATGGATGGCATGATTGGTACCTATCGGTAAACTTAAATGATACTGGAGATGATCTTTCTAACCATCTCTTGCCAGGCCTTGATCCAAAGGGGGTGCCAAATAATTTAAAAAACTCAGTTATTCCATTTGAATATAATGATTATGATGGACTTGAAAGAATTATTAATGAGAATGAAATAGGTGTAATAAAAATGGAAGTTGTAAGAAATGTTGAGCCATTTGACAATTTTCTTTATAAAGTTAGAAAACTTGCAGATGACAATAATATTGTTTTAATATTTGATGAGTGTACTTCAGGTTTTAGAGAAACTTTTGGAGGCATTCACAAAAAGTATGGTGTCTTCCCTGATGTTGCAATGTACGGTAAGACACTTGGAAATGGATACGCAATTACAGCTATAGTAGGTAAAAAAGAAGTTATGGAAAGCGCGCAGAAAACATTTATAAGCAGTACTTTTTGGACAGAACGGATAGGTCCAACAGCAGCATTAAAAACTTTAGAAATAATGGAGAGAGAAAAATCATGGGAAAGAATTACTTATCTGGGAAATTATATGAGAGATATCTGGAAAAAAAATGCTAGTAACCATGACATAAAAATTACAATTAATGGTTTGATTCCTGTGAGTTCCTATTATTTTAATCATAACGACAATCTGAAATTCAAGACTTTTTTAACTCAAGAATTTCTCAAAAAAGGTTTTTTAGCTTCTACAAATTTTTACTCTTGTATATCACACACTGAAAAATTAATGGATAGGTATAGTGAAGTACTAGATGAAGTTTACACTAAAATTAATGATTGCATAATGGGTAAAATAAACATAGACGAACTACTTGAAACCCCAGTTAGCCATAGCGGATTTAAGAGACTAAATTAGGGACTCTATGAAAACTATTTTTTATTGTGGCCTTTTCAGTCAATTTAATGTTGATTTTTTAACAAAACTTATAGACACTAATAAGGACATTAAAGAAGTTATTGTTATATCAGATGGATATAAATTAGAATTACGAAATGAAATAAAAATAACATATATTGATTATAATGACCTTTTAAATATTAAGTCTCAAAATGAAAGCATTTCAGATTTTAACATATTAAATTTTTCTAGTGAAGAGCTGTTTAACTCCTTAAAAATGATGAACAGACTTCACGAAATAGAATCAAAATCTTTTGAATCTCGCATGGAGATATTATTTAAATATGCTGGATTTTGGGATAAAACATTTAATGATAGTCGAATTGATATTGCAATTTTCTCTAATCGCCCTCACGAGGTTTATGATTATATTGCTCAATGCGTACTGGTATCTCAAAATATTGATACTTATTGTTTTTTTCAGACTAATCTTATGGGTTATTACGAAGTTATAAATCTCAATAAAAACGAAAAAGTTAGAATTCATGAAAATATTAATAAACAAGATAAAATTAGATTTGATAAAACAATTTACAATTACACACATGAAAATTTAGTTCCTTTCTATTTAAAAAAACAATCTAAAATTCTATTACTTAGAAACAAACTAAATGGTTTTAAAAAAACCTTTAAATTATTTGGAATATATTTATTACCAAATATTATAAAATCTTTTATTAATTCTAAAATTAGATATTTTATTAATAAAATTTATTTAAATAGAATATCTGTAAAGCCAGATTTAAGCAGTAATTTTATTTTTATTCCTTTACACTATCAACCTGAGTTGACGACATGTCCAACTGGAAGAATACATGTTTATCAAGAAATAATGATAAAGAAATTACACTCTATTTTACCTAAAAACTGGAAAATTTATGTGAAGGAACATCCAATTCAAAATTTAGGTACAGTTAGGACTTTAAAATTTTACAAGAAAATTACCTCTCTTTCTAATGTTAAATTTGCGGATATAAAATTTGATTCATACGAGCTATTGAATAAAAGTAAAGTTGTTGCTGTTGTAACAGGGACATTAGGTTTTGAAGCAATTGTAAAAGGAATCCCTACTATAGTTTTTGGTGATGTTTTTTTTAATGATGCTCCATCGGTTGTTAATTTTGATAAAAATATCCAATTAGATAATATTTCTAATGAGATCAGAGAAAAAGTAGATCAACAAGAAACCTATAATTATTTAAATAAAAAGCATTTAAATTTAAAATACGGTTACTCTGATCCCATTTATAAAACTCAAATAGAGATTGATTACGATTTAAATATTTTAAACATGTCTCAAATTATATCTAAAAAACTTATATAAATTTTTGAAAAATTCATTTTTATTTGTCTACACGCCAGCAATTGAAAATATTGATTATTACACAAGAATATTTTTAGAATTAATAAATTCAAAAAAAAATCTAGGTAAAATATATATAATTGAATGCAAAGGTAAATCTGACTTAAACAAATGTGTTTCAAATTACAGAGGTGAAAGACAAAAATGCCTTAAATGTAAAGCGGGAATTAGTTTTGTTAAAAATCAATTTAAAGAGGATGATAATATTATATTTTTAAGTTATCAGAGTTATACTTTTAATTTTGAAATACCGATTTCTAAAAATGACTTAATAGATTATAAATGGAAAGGAATAAATATAGGCAAGGGGATTAATTCCTTTTTGATAACTGTTTCTAAGGATCACGATTATAATTTTCATAAGCATCATCAAATAATTAAAAGTCAACTTAGCGCTTCAATTTTAACTTTGGAAACACTTTTATATCATAATAATAATTTAAAGTTTAATGAAATATATCTTTTTAATGGAAGAGTATCCCACTATAATGTTATTTTAGAATTTGCAAGGTTTTATAGTATATCTTTTAAGATATTTGAAATGTTCTCTAATAATAAGTTTGAATTATCAGAGGATAAAGCTTTACACGATTCGAATCAATATAATTCTAAAATCGAAAGTAATTGGTTAGATTCAATAGAAACCCACAGCGAAAAAATAGAAAAGAGTAAATTATTTTTTAATAAAAATAAAAATTCTAATGAAAATAAAAAAGTTGATCTCAAAAGATATTTTAAAAAACACATACCATATATAAAGATAAGCAACGTAGAGATTATAACTATCTTTAACAGTTCAAGAAACGAATATGAATGTGTGGAAAACTGGAATAAAAATGCTTTTCATGAGGACGATGAAGACCTAATATTTGAAACATGTCAAAAATTCATTAATGATAATAGTAAGTTTTTTATTCTTCGAGTTCATCCTAACTTAAGGTATTATAAAAATTCTCAGAACAGAAAAATTAATGAATTAAAAAAGTTAAAAAACATTCATGTAATAGATGGGTCAGTAAAAATGTCATCTTATCAACTTTTGAATATTTCGTCCAAGGTTATAACTTTTGGATCTACTATCGGGGTGGAGTCAAATTTTTATCAAGTTCCAGTAATTTGTATTGGGGATTCTGCCTACAAATATTTAAATGTATGCTACAATCCAATATCAAAAAGCGACCTTTTCAAAAAAATAAATAGTAAATTAAATAATAAACCTTTGTTAGGTTCATATAAGTATGGGTATTACATGAAAGAATTCGGCAATAATTTTAAATATCAAAATTCAGTAAAAATTCAGCATGGTAAATTAATGTATGTATTGTTAAGTGTTTTTTATAAGTTTAAATTTGTATTACTAAATTCAAAACAATCTTTAATTAGATTAAAAAGATTACTCTAAGATTGATTTTCCCAGATAAATATAAATGTTTAGGGCTAAATGATTTTCAAAAAAATTCATTTAGAATAGTCCCAATACGATATAATGATCGCTTTGACATCATGCAGTGGCGTAATGAACAAATATTTCATTTACGTCAAGACAAAGAATTAACAGTTGAAGATCAAGATGCATATTTCGAAAATATAATTTCTACCCTTTTTGATCAAGAACAGCCTAAGCAAATTTTATTTTCATTCTTAAAAGATAACAAGTTCATTGGATATGGAGGTTTAGTTCATATTAATTGGATTGATAAAAATGCTGAGATTTCTTTTTTGATGAATACTGAAGAAGAAAAAATTAATTTTAAAATAAACTGGAGTATTTTTCTAGAATTAATTGAACAAGTTGCTTTTGGGGAATTAAACTTTTTTAAACTTTACACTTATGCATTTAATATTAGACCAAATTTATACACTGTTTTAGAGAGTTCAAATTATTGCAAAGAAGCAATACTACAAAAACAATGCTTGTTTGGCGACAAGTTTATTGACGTTTACATTCACTCCAAAATGAATCAATACTTTTTATTTTACAGAAAGACTGAACCTAAAGATGTTAAAGTTTATTTTGATTGGATTAATGATCCTGAAGTAAGGAGTTTATCATTTAATTCCAATAATATAAACTATAAGGATCATGTAATTTGGTTTAATTCTAAATGTTATGATAAAGATTGCGTAATGTTAATTTTTTACGACTATAATAAAGAATACGTAGGACAAATTCGATTCCAAAAAACTAATAAAAAAGAAGCTTTAATTAGTTTTTCAATAGATAAACGTCATAGAAATAAAAAATATGGAAGTAAAATCCTTATGTTAGGAACAAAATATTTTTCCGGGTTAAATCCATCATTTATTATAAAAGGCTATGTAAAGGTCGAGAATTTTAGATCCAAAAAGGTGTTTGAAAATGCTGGGTTTATTTTAGAAAATAAAGTTGAATTTGAAAACAACAAAAGTTTTCTTTATATAAATAAAAAAAATGAAAATTGATAATTTTAAGATTGATAAATCAAGTAAAACTTTTATAATTGCTGAACTTTCAGCCAACCATAATGGTGATATTAATATAGCCATCGAAACCATTAAAGCAGCTAAAAGAGCTGGTGCAGACTGCATTAAACTTCAAACTTATACACCGGACACAATCACTATTGATAGCAATAATGAAGATTTCATTATAAAAAACACTATTTGGAAAGGAAAAAAATTATTTGATCTTTACAAAGAAGCACAAACACCTTGGGAATGGCATTCATTACTATTTGAAGAAGCAGAGAAACAAGGATTAATATGTTTTTCATCCCCTTTTGATAAAACTGCTGTAGATTTTTTAGAGACGCTTAATGTACCTGCATATAAAATTGCTTCATTTGAAATCACTGATATTCCTCTTATAGAATATGTTGCTTCGAAAAATAAACCAATTATTATCTCAACCGGAATAGCTAACATTGAAGACATTGAATTAGCTGTCGCTGCTTGTAAGAGATTTGGTAATCAAGAGATTGTTCTGTTAAAATGTACATCAAGTTATCCTGCACCAATAGAAGAAGCTAATTTATCTATGATAAAAGATTTGGCAGATCGTTTTAATGTAATAAGTGGTTTGTCAGATCATACTTTAGGTTCAACAGTTCCTATATTGGCTGTTGCATTTGGAGCGAAGATCATTGAAAAACATTTTATAATTGACCGTTCTATTGGTGGACCTGACGCGTCATTTTCAATGAATGAAGAAGAATTCACGGAAATGGTTAAAGCGATAAGGCAGGCAGAAAGAGCAATTGGGGAAATAGATTACACTTTAACTCATAAACAAAGAAAAGGAAAAGATTTCTCGAGATCTTTATATGTTGTTTCTAATATTGAAAAAGGACAAGTTATAACTCCAAATAATATAAAATCAATTAGGCCTGGTTTTAGTGAACATCCAAAACATTATCACAAAATGATTGGAATGAAAGCTGTTAAAAGTTATGAAGTAGGCGATAGAGTCTTTCTTAATGATTTAATAAATTGAAAATCAACATTTACAAACTCAAACAATAAGATTTTGAGATTAAAAATAAATTATGAAAACAGAAAATCACCTTTCTAAAATCATTGAAGATTTAAATCATTATGGTTTTTCTTCGTCAAATGTCAACGAAATTTTAGATGAATCTGAAATAAAGTATTTTGAAGAAATACTTGCTTTTTATTCAGAGTCCCTAAAAAATGCTAAAGTAAAAGAAAGGATACAAGAAATAAACAATCACATTACACCAGTAAATTCAAAATATAAACAGTATGAAATAACTCATGATGAAATGTTGAATGAGCCATTAACTTTAGACAATTTGCCATTAATAAAACTTTATTTATCAAAAAATTTTTTAAAAATAGCTAAATCTTATTTGGGACAAGATGTCAAAATTAGAAATCCTTTAGTTTGGATTCATCCTGCAGCGAAAAATGAAAAAGAGATTAGATCTCAAAAATGGCATAGAGATCAAGAAGACTATAAAATGCTCAAAGTATTTATATTATTTTCTAATGTAAATGAAAATAATGGTCCAACACAATATATAAAAGGAACAAATTTTTCAGGTAAACACAAGAATATTGCTCCAAACATGACTTGGACTAAAGATCATTGGTCTAATAAAAATAAATTATTAAAAAAAGTTTATAATTTAATTAGAGAAAAAATCCCTTATAATTATCCCCTTCCAAAACATAATATTGTTAAAGCAACTGGTAAGATTGGCACAATATTTTTTATTGACACAAACGGACTTCACAAAGGCGGTCAAGTTAAGGACGGAATTAGACTTTTGACTCATTGTAATTACTTAAGAGAGAGTGCACCAATGCTTAAAAAAGGGATGCCTTTAGAAAATCTAAATTCTGATGATAGTCTATTTGCAATAGACTACAATTCTAATGAATTCAAATCTTTAGATAAAAAACAAAAACATACACTCATTTAATAATCAATTATACAACGAAAATGGAAGAACTAATAAATTTAAAAAACTCTATTGAACTATCATCAGAGCAAATGAATATCCCAATAGTAATATTTAACTTTTTAGTAAGTTTTATAGTTTCACTTTTATTAAGATATTTCTATTTAAATTTTTCAAATTCATTGACAAGTAAACTCCACATAGGTACAGTTATTCCAACGTTATCATCTGTAGTATTTCTAGTCATAGTAATTGTAAAATCATCATTAGCTTTATCATTAGGCTTAGTTGGCGCATTGTCAATTGTAAGGTTTAGAACACCAATAAAAGAGCCTGAAGAGCTTGTGTATTTATTTTTATCAATTGCCATAGGACTAGGATACGGTGCTGGTTACCCGCTTATTACAACTATACTAATTATGCTAATCCTCTCATTTAATTATTTTTTAACTAACAGGAAAAAAATTTCTAAGCAAACCGAATATAACCTTGTTATCGACAAAGTAAATCAAGATTTAAATTTAGACGAATTAATTAACAATGTTTCTTTACACTCAGAAACTATAAAATTTATTAGAATAGATAGCGATTCAAATAACCATACAATTGTATTGTTAGTCACTTTAAAAAGTGACAATAAAATTGATCAAATAATCAATAAATTTAAAAGTGAGAATACAAATATTTCTTTTTTTGAAGCAAAAACAAATTGGTAAGGGATAATTAAAATGATATTACACAAAAAAAATAAAAGCCCTTTTTATAAAATAATTGTCCCATTATTTATTATTATAATTTTAATAATTCCAAAAGAAAAACCATATTACACAAATTTGAAAGTCTCTTTAATGGACAAAATATCAACTTATGACCTTGGTTTTTCTCAATTATATGGGATTTTTGATGGGAACGATTTTTTTAGTTTATCCAAAAGTTTGAGTTTTTCCAAAGCACCAAAAATTGTTCTAAATTCTTTGATTGGAGTTGAAAGGGATAAAATCATACCAAAAATAAACATAGACATTAATTTTAAAAATTATAAAAAAATATTGCAAGATAGAGATTCGGCAATGTCTATTCGTTTGGGCACCAATTTTAGAGAAGTAAAAGGATATGTTTCTGCCGATGGGAGAAGGATGAAAGCTAAAATAAGGTTAAAGGGTGATTTAATTGATCATTGGGGAAGCAAATACAGGATGAGTTTAAGAGTTAAATTAATAAATGATAATTCATTATTTGGGTTCAGTGAATTTTCAATCCAGAAAACACAAACTAGATTATTTCCATATGACCAATCTTTCCAGGATATTCAACGCAAAATGGGAAATATTTCTTCAGTTCATGATTATGTTAATGTAACAATCAATGGACAAGATTGGGGTATAATGAATATTGAAGAGCATATAACTAAGGAATTATTAGAAAAACAAAAACTAAAAGAATCTTTAGTATTTAAAATAGGGGACCAGCGAGACTGGCTTTACTCATATACCAATGAGGAAAAAGACACTTACAAAAATTATCTTTTATCTGATCCTTATTTAAATGTAGATATTTATAAAAGAAAAAAATATATGAGCGAAAAAATTTATCGGAAGTGGTATAGTTATGTTTCTAAAGAGCATTTAAAGAAACAAAATAACATCTACGATAATGATAGTTTTTCAACTTCTTTAATATTTTCCTTTTTATGGAATAATAATCATACTTTACTTCACAATAACTCTAAATATTATTTTAACCCATATGACTTAAAGTTACATCCCATAACAACTGATCAAAGTGTATTTTCATCATTTAATGAAGGATTTAATTTGCCTAAGCCTTTCGAAAAACTTGTTAATAATCCTTTGTTCAAGTCAAAATTCGAACAAAATTTAAATAAAGTCAAAAAAGAGATAATAAATTCTGATTCTATTTTTCATAAATGGTCAATGTATTTTCCTTTGGACAATAAAATTGATTCGGACATACTAATTAAAAACAGTAACTTAATTAAAGATTTTAAAGATTTTGAAGATTACATAATTACTGATGAGGTTAAAACAGATAGTCTTACCGAATCAAAAGCTAAAAATCTTTTTGATCAAATACATGCAAGACACTTTGATAATGGACAAATTCATATTTATAACTTATTAAATGAAAAAATAAATTTAAAAAGAATTTTCCTTGAAGGAAAAGTTTATAAAAACTTTGAAAAAAAATATATTGATTCTCATCAATACAAATACAAACCACTTATTATTCAAACTGATTTAATAGGAATATATGACAGTTTAATTGAAATAGAGACTGATTATTTGAATTCGAAAAGGAAATTTAGAATCAACTTTACTCACCAAACTGAAAACCTCAATAATCCTTTGCTTGACAATTTAAATTTGAAAGGTTTAAATTTTCTTGAAGAAATTGATGATCAAAATATTAAAATAAAAAAAGGATTATGGCATATAAATCAGCCAATAGTTGTTAAAAAAAATCTTTTGATAGAGGCAGGAACAAAATTAGTTTTTAATGAGAATAGTTATTTAATTGTGAATGGAGGTAGTCTTAAAATTTTGGGGTCAGAAAAAGAAAATGTCATACTAACATCAAAAAAAGGTTTTTGGAAGGGATTTTATGTTATTAATTCACCTAACAAATCTTTTTTAAAGAATGTATCAATCTCTAATGTGACTTTCTTAAGAGATGGAATACTAGATTTAACAGGTGCGATTACATTTTATAGATCTGATGTAGATTTTTTGAACGTAAAATTTTTAAATTCAATTGCTGAAGATTTTTTAAACCTAGTTCATTCAAACTTCTCACTTGACAATGTAACTATTAAAAATGCAATTTCAGATGGTTTGGATAGTGATTTTTCAGTTGGAAAAATTAAAAATTCAAATTTTCAAAATATCAAAGGGGATGCAATAGATTTTTCAGGAAGTATTGTTGATGTTGACAATACTATTTTTAAGAAAATAGTTGATAAAGCTATTTCAGTTGGAGAAGCTTCCAAAATTCAACTTAACTCAATTTTAGCTGATAGTGTAGGAGTCGGTATAGCCTCTAAAGACGGAAGTTTTGTTGAGCTAAAAAACTCTGTATTTTCAAACTTTCAACTTAAAGCAATAATGACATATCAAAAAAAATCATTTTATAAAACTTCAACATTAATTGGTAATGACATTCTAATTGATAACTTTTCAAATTGCTGTCATAGACAGTTTGGAACTAAAATGATATTAGAAGATAGATATATTTCCGAAAAATATTTAAACATAGACAGTTTATATCAAACCGTAATTATGAAAAAATGAGTGAATATAGATATGAATTAAAATTTGTTCTTAGCGAAATTGAGTACAATGAGGTAAAGTTATTTTTACTGAGGCATAGATTTCAAAACAGTTACCCTAATAGGCTTATAAATTCACTTTATTTTGATTCTATTGAACTTGATAGTGTTGGCGAAAATCTTTCTGGAATATCTAACAGAAAAAAAATCAGATTAAGGTGGTATGGAGATAGTGGTGCAAACCCTGAACTTGAAATAAAAAAAAGGAATGGAAGAGTGGGAAATAAAACAAAATTCAAGATAGACAGTTTATCAAGTAAAGACTTACATTTTCTTTCTCCAAAAGAAATTCAACATAAAACATTCACTTTCATTAAAGAAAATAACAATAATTTTGTTTTGGATAAATATTATTCACCCATAATTCATATTGATTACAAAAGAGATTATTATGAATCATTTAATAAAGTTAGGTTGACAATTGATAAAGAAATAAATTTTAAGCCAATATCTCTTTACAAATCAATCTCTAACACCAAAAAAATCAGTCACAATAAAATAGTCATGGAATTAAAATTTAATCCAAAAATGATAGAATATGTAAGTAATCTAATCAGAAAATTAAATTTAATTCCACAAAGGCATTCAAAGTATTTATTTGGAGTTTCAAGACTAGGTTATGCCGTTTACATTTAAGCTTTGTCATTATTTTGTAACTCATTAAAATTATGTAAAGAATGAAAATTAAGTACTTTTTTCTGTTTTTAAGGCTTATGCATTTTAAAATAAAACATCCCTTTAAATTAAAAGTTAATTCCATAAAAATAGGCTTTGAAAAGGGAGTTCGTGTTGTAATTAAAGGATATAAAAGTCTAATAAGTCTTGGAAACAATATTTACCTTATGAGATATGGTAATATTGAGGTATATGATGGAGGTCTTATAGAAATAGGGAATAATGTTTCCATAAATAAAAACTTCTCAATTGTTTCAAGAAATAAAATCAGAATTGGAAATAATGTTTCAATAGGCCCAAATTGCTGTATTTATGATCATGACCATAATTTTTCTAACAAAGATGAATTAATTCAAAGTCAAGGATATATTTCAAGTGAAATTCTTATAGGGGATGATGTTTGGATTGCATCTAACGTTTTTATTGGCAAAGGTGTTAAAATTTCAAATGGCGCCATTGTTGCTTCAGGATCCGTTGTAGTAAATGATGTAGAAGCGAATACTGTTGTTGGAGGAGTTCCTGCTAAATTCATAAAAAATAGATTTTGAAGAGAATTTTGATTGTTACAAAGCACTTTAAAGATCATGAAAGTGGTGGTGGAGCTCAAAAATCTATTGAATTATTAGTTAGTAAATTAAGAGAAAGATTTCATATTGAAGTTTTGTGTAAAAGCACAAAAGACCCAGGAGAATGGGTGCACAAACTCAGTTTCAGTTTTTTTAAAAAAATTAAATCTTTTGACATAATATATTTAAATAGTTTTTTTTCACCACTAACGATATTATTTTTGTGTTTTAATAAAGTAAAAATAATATCACCAAAAGGAGAACTTTTTGATGGCGCGTTGAAAAGTAAAGCTTTGAAAAAACAGATTTGGCTGAAGATTTTTAACACACTATTTAAAGGCAAATTTATTTTTCACGCTACGTCTTTAGATGAAAAAAAAAGTATAGAAAAAAAAACATATCCTAAAAGAATTATTATAGCTCCAGATATTATAGAGTTAAATCTTTCTAAGGAAAAACCTTCAGAAAATAAAACATTAAAAGTTGTACATATTTCTAGGATAGACCAAAAAAAGAATCTACTATTCTGTATAAATATACTTTCAAAGCTAAAAAGACAAATTTGTTTTGATATTTACGGGGATATTGGGGATAAGAAATATTTTGATAAATGTATGTCTGGTTTAAGAAAATTACCTGCTAATATAAATTGGAACTATCTTGGCCAGTTAAAACCTAATCAAGTAAACAATACTTTTTTGGAATATGATTTGTTTTTTTTTCCAACATTAGGAGAAAATTTTGGCTATGTTATTTTGGAGAGTCTTTCTAATTATTGCTCTCCATTGTTATCAAAGGGGACTACTATTTTTGATGATTTAGATAAATATGATATAGGGTCAAATTTAAAACTAAACGAAAAACCTTTAAAATGGGTAAATTATATTGAGAATTTTAATTCAATCAAGGGAGATAAAGACCTTTTGAAATTTAAAAATTATCTTTATAATAAATTTAATGTTAGTAAAATTATTCAATTAAATAACAACTTAATAAATGAAGTTCTTAAACAATAAAACACTGCTCATAACAGGTGGGACAGGCTCATTTGGAAATGCTGTCTTAAAAAAATTTTTAAGTTCTGATTTAAAAGAAATTAGAATTTTTTCTCGAGACGAGAAAAAGCAGCATGACATGAGAGTTGAGTATAATAATCCTAAACTAAAATTTTATATAGGTGATGTGAGAGATTACCAGAGTATTTTAGAAGCCTCCCGAGATGTAGATTATGTATTTCATTCAGCTGCATTAAAGCAAGTGCCTTCATGTGAGTTTTATCCAATTCAAGCTGTTAAGACAAATGTTTTAGGAACTGAAAATGTATTAAATGCCGCAATCACAAATAAGGTTCAAAAAGTAATCTGTTTAAGTACAGATAAAGCTGTTTATCCAATTAATGCAATGGGAGTTTCAAAAGCAATGATGGAAAAAGTTTTTGTTGCTAAGTCACGTACCAGTGAATCTACCGTAATATGCGGAACTCGATATGGAAATGTAATGGCCTCTCGAGGTTCTGTAATACCTCATTTCTATCAGCAAATAAAAGATGAAAAAGCGATTACAGTAACTGACCCTAACATGACCCGATTTATGATGACCCTCGAGGATGCAGTTGATCTAGTACTGTTTGCGTTTCAAAACGGAAACCCTGGGGATATCTTTGTCCAAAAATCGCCATCAACTACCATAGGTGAACTGGCAGAGACAATGAAAAAAATTTATAACGCTTCGGTTGAAATAAAAAATATTGGAATTCGTCATGCAGAAAAAATCCATGAAACACTTCTTTCAAGAGAAGAGAGAATGGATGCAGAAGACTTAGGAGACTATTTTAGAGTTTCTGCTGATAATAGAGATTTAAACTACAATAAATATTTTTCAGAAGGGAATGAAGGCAAGGTTAACTTACAAGAATATAATTCAGATAATACAAATCGTCTTTCTGAGCAAGAGTTAATTCAACTGTTAGCCTCTATTGGTTATTCAGGAAATAATTGAGTATGAAAAAAATTAAATTAGTTACTGTTGTAGGAACTCGTCCTGAGTTAATACGACTCTCTGTAATTATCAATAAATGCGATCAGTTTTTTGAACATATTTTGATTCATACAGGGCAAAATTATGATTTTGAGCTAAATGAAATCTTTTTTAAAGAGCTCAATATTAGAAAGCCAGATTATTTTCTTGAGGTTGTTGGGGATAATCTTGGTGAGACTCTTGGAAATGTTATTTCAAAATCATATTCTATATTTTCTGAAGTAAAACCCGACGCTTTATTAGTACTAGGCGACACAAATAGTTCTTTGAGTATACTTTCTGCGAAAAGATTAAAAATTCCAATTTTTCATATGGAAGCTGGAAATCGTTGTTTTGATCAAAATGTTCCTGAGGAAATTAATCGAAAAGTTGCTGATCACCTTGCAGATATTAATTTAACATACACAGAAAATAGCAGAAGATACTTACTTGCCGAAGGGTTTAGAAAAGACTTTGTTTTTACCACAGGCTCACCACTTAAAGAGGTTTTACAAACCTATGCGGCTCAAATTGAAGGGAGTGAAATTTTAAGTAAACTCAAGATTAAAGAAGGAAAATATATTGTAGCGAGTATTCACAGGGAAGAGAATCTTGATATAAAAGATAACTTTAAAAATATCATAAGCGGAGTTAGTAAAGTAAGTAAACTTTATGGTTTTCCTGTAATATTTTCTACACACCCTCGAACAAGAAAAAAAATAGAATCATTAAATATTAATATAGATTCAATACAATTTATTAAGCCCTTGGGTTTTTTCGATTATGTACGCCTTCAATCCAAGGCTTTAATAACACTTTCCGACAGTGGAACCATATCTGAAGAAAGTGCAATGATGGGATTTCCAGCGGTTAGCGTAAGAACTTCAACAGAGCGGCCAGAGGCAATTGATTATGGCAGTATTGTTTTGGGGAATATTGATGAAGATTCAATAGTTCAATCTGTTGAAATTGCAATCGGTACCTTTGCAACAGAAAAAATGCAAACTCCTAGCCAGTATCAAGCCCTAGATGTTTCTTCTAGAATCATTAGAGTAATCCAAAGTTATACAACAGTAGTGAAAAGAGAAATATGGAAGCAGTAATTCCAAGAAAAAGAGTACTTATACTTGGAAGTACTGGAATGCTAGGCCATGTAATTTATAATGTCCTACAAAATCAGTCAAATATTGAGTTATTTGATATGTCTTTTAGAACTAAATTAACAAAGAAGTCTATTATCTGTGATGTATCAAAAGTTGATACTTTAGAGAAACAAATAAAAAAAATAAATCCAGTTGTGATTGTGAATTGCGTTGGTGTTTTATTAAAAAATAGTAAAATTAATCCTGCAAATACAATCTTCATAAATTCTTACTTGCCCCACAAACTTAGAGATATTGCAGTTAAAATAAATGCCAGAGTAATTCAAATAAGTACTGACTGTGTTTTTAATGGAAATAGAGGGCATAATAGTGAAAATACTTTACCAAATGCTTCAGATATTTATGGTAGATCAAAATCATTAGGTGAATTGAATAATAGTTTTGATCTTACAATCAGAACCTCAATCATTGGACCCGAATTAAAGCATAATGGTGAAGGATTGTTACATTGGTTATTTAATCAAAGCGGAAATATTTATGGATATAAGAATGTTTTTTGGTCAGGAGTAACTACGCTTGAACTTTCAAAAGCCATTTTATTTTCAATAAATAATGAAACAAGTGGTCTTTGGAATCTAACTAATGGAATTGAAATAAGCAAATATGACCTTATTGAGAAAATTATAAATATTTTTCAATTGAATAAAATAAACTTGAAACAAGACAACGAAAAAACATCTAATAAAACACTTATTTCAAATAGAGAAATTGAGTTTAAAGTTAATTCTTATGATAAAATGATTGTAGATCTAAAATCATTTTATGAAGATAATAAACATTTTTACAACTACACGATATGAGCATTTGACAAAAGGTCAAATCAATACCTCCATTAAAAAAACAGAATTGAACATTTTAATTATTTCTCAATATTTCTTTCCAGAAAACTTTCGAATTAACGACCTTGTTTTTTCTTTAAAAAAAAAGGGGCATAATATTGAAGTGCTTACAGGAAAACCTAACTATTCAAAAACTCATTTTTTTGATGGCTATGGATGGAATAGTCCTGATTTTGAAATTATAAATGATATCCCTGTTTATAGAGCTAACTTATTTTCAAGGAGAAAAGGAGGGGCTATTCGTCTATTTTTAAACTATTTTTCGTTTGCGTTATTAGCTCTTTTTAAAGTTAGAAAAATCAAAGACCCCTTTGATGTCATTTTAGTTTATCAAACGTCACCTGTTACCGTCGGAATCCCAGCAATTTTGGCTAAAAAACTTTTTAAAACTCCTATTTATTTTTGGGTTCAAGATCTCTGGCCTGAAAGTTTAACAGCTGCAGGAGGAGTAAACAACAAGTTGGTGCTCGGGTTTTTTAATTCACTTACTAAGTGGATTTATAATCAATCAAAAAAAGTTTTAATCCAGTCTGAAGGCTTTAGAGAGTATATTTTAAATCAGGGAATTCCAAATAATAAAATCATCTTTTATCCTAACTCAACTGAAGATTTCTATAAGCCACTCCAAGAGGTTAAAGAATATCAAGAGTTTTTTCAAAATGAATTTTTTAATATAGTTTTTGCTGGAAATATTGGAGAAGCACAGAGTTTCAAAACAATTATAAAAGCTATTAATAATGTTAAAGAGCTTCCTGTTAAGGTGATTGTTTTAGGAGATGGACGATATAAAGAAACTGCCTTAAGTCTAATAAAAGAAAAAGGTTTGGAGTCACATTTTAATTTTTTGGGATCTTTCCCCCCAACTGAAATGCCTAAATTCTTTTCACATGCAGACGCACTATTGGTTTCACTAAAAAAAGACAAGATTTTCTCTCTTACCATCCCCTCTAAAATTCAATCTTATTTAGCGTGCGGAAAACCTATAATTGCTTCTATTGATGGAGAGGGGGCTAAAATAGTTAATGATGCTAAGTGCGGCGTAACTTCTTCTGCAGAAGATTCACTTGCTTTGAGTAATAAGATTAAAGAGTTAATGGCTTTGGATAAGTCTAGCCTTAACGAGCTGGGAAAAAATGGAAGGGCCTATTACGAAAAAGAGTTTGACAGAAATAATCTTTTAGAAAAGCTGGAGAGCATATTCAAATCTTAATAAATACAATCTTTTAAAGGTTTGTTAGAAAAAATTCTTAAAAGGTTATTTAATAAAGTAATTTTAAAATGATAAACAAATTTAAAATTATTATTAACGCATTTGAAAGATTGAAACTCTATCCAATAACGCTAATTAATGTTAAAACAAATCGAATGATTTTCGACGTGGTGAACTTTAAATTAGTTTTTAAACACTTTTTTTTGATAAAAACAATCTAATTTTAAATAATGAATGACTTATTTGACATATCAACTCTTGAATTAAATAACACTAGCTACATTGATTATATTTTAGGGTTAATTTCTACATCCTTTTTTATTTTAATTGTTAGGATGATTTATTTAAAATATTCAAACACTGTTTCTAACAAATTAACGACTGCTAACCTATTTTTTATTTTTGGTATTTCTATTTTTTTAATTGTAGTTACAATTAAATCAAGTATTGTTTTATCACTAGGACTTGTAGGAGCTTTATCGATTATTAGATTTAGGACAGCCATCAAAGAGCCTGAACAAATTATTTATTTTTTATTTGTTACTGGGATTTCTATTTCTACGGCAGCTGAATCTTTCTTGTTTCCCCTTTTATCAGTTACAACGTTATTTGCATATGTTTCTATAATAAAGAAAAGTGAGACAAAAAATTATTACTCAATAAATGATCAAATAATTATAAAATCTGACCCTATCAATAACAAAATTTTAGAAAAAGGAATTATTCTTTTAAACAATGAGGGAGTTAACGTAGAAATTCAAAGTCTTCGTAAAGAAAAAGATTGTTCCGTAGTTGTTTTAAAAGTCTCAGACTTTACAATTAATCATTTAGAAATTATTGAGTCATATTTTAACAAACAAAAAGTATTAAATCTTGAAATCCAATTCTTTACCTCACCTGAGTAATGAAGTATTTTAAAAAAGAAAATAAAATAAATCTTAAACCAATATTAATTTTGGCTTTCTTTATTATAATTAGTTTTTTCTTATTTAAGAAAACCTTTTATAGATCACTAGTCACTATCAATTTAGGGAGTCTAAACGTAGATTTAATTAACCTTTCAGCTGATTTTAAAAATTTATATGAAAATAATGATGTAGACAAAATATCCCTTACTGTTTCTCCAAACAATTTTGTAAAACTACAGAAGGAAAGATCTAAAATGACTTCAAATTATATTTTAACTGGAAATCAGTGGAGTTCTGAAAACTCATATTATAAATCTAAAGTAAAGCTGAATAGTGGTCAGTCGAAGGCAGAAATAAAACTATTTGGAATGAATCCCGATCATTTCAGAGATCCAGATGGGCATAGTTTTAGAGTTAAATATGATGGTAAGATTGGTTTTGGAAATAAAAAAGTGAATTTTATTAATCCTAGATCAAGAGATTATATTACCGATGCCCTTTCAAACATAATTTTCTTTGAGATATCTAAGGGGGTTAAAATAAATTACGAGTTATTTAAGGTTATTTTTAATAAAAGAGATTATGGTTATTATCTGAAAGAGGATTTTTTTGATAAGTACTTATTAGAAGAAAACAAAAGGAGAGAATCTTTAATTTTTGAGGTTATGAATGATAGCATCCATTTTAACCATGTAGGTGATGAAAATGAGTTTTTATCTCTTTCAAATGAAATATACACTGTTTTTGAAAGTGATTACGATGCTTTTTTAGAGTTATTCGATATTGAAAAACTAAAAGGAATACTTTTAATTTTATTAATAATAAATGATCGACATCCTGTTCTTGATATTAATATGCATTGGATTCATAACCCAGTAACCGGGTTAATAGAACCTACTATTCGAGAGGGTTTTGTTTACGAATCAAAAAAAGTTGACTTGGATAACTTAATTTTCCCTGGTTTAATAAATGATTTGTATGTAAAATATATTGAAAAAGACTTCCCTTATTTCATAAAAGAAAAACTTCCAATAATCAAAAGTATTTTGATTAAAAATCCAGATTATTTAAAGTTCAAAAAAAACATGGTAGGTTTCGAATCCAAAATAGCCTCTAGAGAAAAGATTATATCAAATAATATTTCTCTTATTTCTAATGTTGTTAAAGATTTATCCCACAAAGGTCAAGATAAAAAGGACTCCCTAATTTTTATTAAAAGGGATACCCTTATATTGAATAATTGGACAATAAAAAGTAACGAAACTCTTGTAATTAATCCAGGTGTTCAAATAACTTTAAACAATGTTTATTTAAAAATATTAGGTGGACTCAGTGTATTAGGGAAGAAAAATGATAGAGTTACAATAACATGCCCGATTTCAAATCCAAGTACAATTTTCATTCAAACACCTAAGATAATTGAAATTAATAATACAGATTTTAGTAATCTTACAAACCTTAAGTCTCCGTTTCAACAGCCAGCATCAATTATATTTTACGAGACAAATAATGTTTTAATAAATAATTCAACATTTACAAATAATGTTAGTGGAGATGATTTTTTGAATTTTTTCAGATCAGAAAAAGTAAAAATTAAAAATTCGAAAATATTCAAAACATACAGTGATGCTATAGATTCGGATTTCTCACAGATAACAATTCAAAACTCTACATTTGAAAATATTGGTAATGATGCGATAGATGGTTCAGGGAGTGACATTGTGCTTGATAATAATATTTTTTTATCATCTAAAGATAAGGCGGTTAGTGCTGGTGAGAGAAGCAGTTTTTTGATAAGTAATTGTTTTTTTGAAAATAATGAAATTGGAATTGTCTCTAAGGATAATTCAATGGTTGTCTCTAGGGATAATATTTTAGTGAATAATCGACTTGATTTAGCCGTCTTCAAAAAAAAGAAAATTTACAAACACCCTTCATTATTTCTTGAAAACACTAAAGTTGAAAATTATTTAATTGAAAAGAAAGCTAAAATAAGAGGTTTAGAAAACATAAAACACACTACAAATGTAGAAGATAAATTATATGGAAAATTATATGGAAAATCATCAGATAAGTAAATATCGATATGAGAGGAAGTATATTTTAAAACCTATAGATTTACCATGTTTGTTTTTTGATCTAAATTTAAAAGGATACAGAGAAATTTTTGATGAGAGAAAGATTAATAATTTATACTTCGATTCTTTTGATTTATCATCAATAATGGATAATGTTAATGGTCTTTCTGAAAGAAAAAAATATAGAATAAGGTGGTACGGAGATTCTTTTTCTAATTCTTTAAAGCAGCTTGAAATAAAGTCTAAAGCGGAATTTCTAAACGCAAAAAAAACAATTCAATTAGAGGAATTTACCCTTAAGGGATTGAATGATATTGAAAAATCGTCTGTTGAATTAATTAAATTTTTAAAAAAAGATAATTTAAGTTTATTCAATCATTTTCAATCTAAGACTGTTAAGCTTTTTAATTCATACAATAGAAGATATTTTTTATCAAAAAATAATGAGACTAGAATAACAATAGATTCTTCTTTAAATTTTTATTCTCCTGTCACTAAAAATATATTTGAAGAGAATAATATTATAGTTGAAATCAAATATTTCAGAAATTTCAATGAATCGTTCAAGAATTTAACTCTAAATAAATACTCAAAATATGTTAAAGGGGTTTTATCTACCACTTTTTTTAATCCTATCTATTAGTTTTTCTTTTTCTCAAGAGAAAATTTTATTTGTAGGCCATGCATATGGCAACCCTAATCTGAAGGACAAAAAATTAGATTCTTCATTAATCAATTTTTTAAATGTAAACAAAAATGATAAAATCATTTACGGAGGTGATTTTATTTATGACATTAAAGATACAATTGAAATTAAAAATTTTTTAAAATTCAATTCAAAGTTTAATTATGTTTTAATTCCAGGGAATCATGATGTTGGTCTTAAGTTTTTAAATCATCAAAAAACAAGATTTGAACAAATTAACAACAACCTTTTAATTTATCTAAACACTAACTTTAATAGTACAACAGAAATCCTAAAAGTAGTTGAGGAAATTAAAAATGAAATAAATAAGGATTACAAAAATATTTTAATTTTTTCTCATCAACTTTTTTATTCCAAATCTATTTTTGATATTAGAACAAATTCTAGAGACAACTATGATTTATGTAATGAATTTAACAATCAAATCATTAAATTCTTAAAAGAATCTAACAAAGAAGTTTTTATTTATAGTGGAGATATTGGAGCTTTTAAATATATACCTTACGCATATTTCAATTCTGATAAGAATATAAAATACTTTGCAGTTGGATTAGGAAACGGCTTTAACAACAAGGCTATTGAAATCAATTTTTTAAGTTCTGGACAAATTTTTAATAATTTTATTGATTTGAACACTTCAGTTAAAGAAGAAGTCAGTAATTATTCAAGATTAAAAGTAAAACTTTATCAGACCCCTAAACTTTTTCTTTATTTATTGAAAACAAATTTTTATTTTTTATTGGTCCCTTTTTTATATATTTTTTATTTTTATCTAAAGAAATCTCTTAAAAACCATAACTAACTTCTATTATTACATAAACGCCAATAAATATTCATTAAAGGCCTTAATCCAATCTGAAAGCTATAGAGAGTATATTTTAAATCAGGGAATACCAAATGATAAAATCATTTTTTATCCTAACCCAACTCAAGATTTCTATAAGCCATTGAAACAGGACAAAGAATATCAAGAGTTCTCCAAAATGGATTTTTTAATAAAGTTTTTGCTGGAAATATTGGAGAAGCACAAAGTTTCAAAACAATAATAGAAGCTATTAATAATATTAAAGAGCTTCCTTTTAAGGTAATTGTTTTAGGAGATGGACGATATAAAGAAACTGCATTAAGTCTAATAAAAGAAAAAGGGTTGGAGTCACATTTTAATTTTTTGGATCTTTCCCCCCAACTGAAATGGCTAAATTATTTTCACATGCTGATGCACTGTTAGTTTCACTAAAAAAAGATAAGATCTTATCCCTTACCATAGAAATAATCTTTTAGAAAAGGCTTGAAGGCATATTCAAATCTTATTAAATATTATTTTTTAAAGGTTTGTTAGGAAAATTGTTAAAAAGTTTAGTGTAATTGATTTTTAGACTGTTACACTTTTGGCCTAAATTTATAGAATGCCATTTAATCCAAAAACAGCAAAAGCAGCAGGTCAAAAAAGTAGGCGCGGTCCGTCAAAATTACTAGACCCCAATATTAAAGAAAAAATGGAAATTCTTTATGAAGGGGTTCTTGATCATTTAATTATGCATCAAGAAGACCTTTCTATGTCGGATAGAGTAAAGCTTCTTCAAAGTCTTTCAAATTATATTATCCCCAAAACCAAACCTGTTAGAGACGAATTTACATTTGACAAACTTATTGAAAGAAAAAAAGAAGGAGTCTGGTGCGATACTCCAGACCCTACAAAGTAGCCGCTACTTTCATAAAAGCATCTGCGTAAGTATCCTTATTAACCTGTGTTCCAATATAACTTAAAAAAGTGCTTTCCTTTGAGTGACCGGTAATTTGCATAAGTATTGGGGTTTCAATTTTCCCAAAGTAATTCGTAGCAAAAGAACGTCTCAAATCATGAGAAGAAATAAGACTATATTTTGGGTGTGTACCCAATCTTTTTCTTCTAGTCTTAGAGCATAATTTGTAACCACTCACCATTTCATAAATACCCGCTATCTGAGAAATCTGTTTGATTTGTCTATTAAATAACTGCGCAGAAATAGCATACGGAAAACACTGTTTTAAAATTTGAATGACTTCTCTATCTACCACCCTAATAGTCACATATTTATCGGTTTTTTGCTGGTTAATATCTATGTATATTCCGTTTTCTATAAATCTGAGCTGTGATGGTTTAAAATTTAATAAGTCAGAAACTCTCTGGCCTACATACAGTCCAATAAGCATCCATTTTCTTGCATTTTCAAGAGTGGAAGGTAAATTTCTAATCGCTTTTATCTTTTTTATTTCTTCAAATGAAATGGTTTGTAAAACGCGATCTTTACTTTTTTGAGTAAACGATTCTATGTGTCTGGTATATGGATTTACATTGATACTCATTCTTTCAGCTTCTTTACAAATCATTTTTAGAAGCTTTAATTGAAGACCAGCGTTATTGAGTGAATACTCTTTTTCAGTTAAAAGCCACTCTTTAAACGCATTAACTAACATGTGATCTATTGTATCTAACATGATCGATTGACCAAAATCAGATTCAAATTCCTGAATTAAATCATAAAAACGTTTTAGATTCCTGATAGAATTATTGGACAGACCAAGTGAGCCACTTCTTTTAAGTCTTCTTAGAGGTGCATGTTTTATATAGTTAGAAATCTGAGTGAGTAATACCCCTTGATCTCTAACATTAGCAACTATTTTATCGTTGTAATCACCCATTTTTTATTGTGTAATTTTCACATGATTTGTGAATATTATAACTAACTTCAAATTTTATTTAACATTTTAAATAAAATTTTCTAACGTAAATTTGTTTGAAATTTACATTTAAATATACGTTATTTTTTATGTTATTTAACATATAAAGTCAATAAATAAAGGGTCTGACAAAGAGTAGTTTTGAAATAACTACGGGCTGTAGTCAAAATAAAAATCTTTTAATACAAACAGAAAACCTTCTTATCTTTAAAAAATTTTACACATGAAAGCCATTCTCCTTGCCGGCGGTACAGGATCCAGA